>Ga0209810_1000083_pt1 | contig 286000 bp, 221 predicted proteins | sample Coa_R1_7_FD_187159 | JGI IMG/M metagenome (GOLD analysis project Ga0209810, IMG submission 187159) | Surface soil microbial communities from Centralia Pennsylvania, which are recovering from an underground coalmine fire - Coalmine... | ecosystem: Environmental > Terrestrial > Soil >...
GCGAGGTGGGGACCGACGGCAAGCTGGGGGGCCAGGCCATCGTTCCCGGGGTGGCGGGAACGTGGAAGGATCTGACGGATTCGGTCAATGCCATGTGCGGCAACCTGACGGCGCAGGTGCGCAACATTGCCGAAGTGACCACGGCGGTGGCGCGGGGCGACCTTTCGCGGAAGATCACGGTGGACGTGAAGGGCGAGATTCTCGAGCTGAAAGACACGATCAACACAATGGTCGATCAGCTAAACTCCTTTGCATCCGAAGTGACCCGCGTGGCGCGCGAGGTGGGGACCGACGGCAAGCTGGGCGGCCAGGCTGTGGTGCCGGGTGTAGCCGGGACCTGGAAGGACCTCACGGATAACGTGAATTTCATGGCCAGCAACCTGACGGCGCAGGTGCGCAATATTGCTGAAGTCACCACGGCGGTGGCGCGCGGCGACCTTTCCCGCAAGATCACCGTCGATGTCAAAGGCGAGATTCTCGAGTTGAAGGACACGATCAACACCATGGTGGACCAGCTCAACGCCTTTGCGGGCGAGGTGACCCGTGTAGCCCGCGAAGTGGGAACCGAAGGCCGGTTGGGCGGGCAAGCCAACGTGCTTGGCGTGGCCGGGACCTGGAAAGATCTGACCGATTCCGTCAACTCGATGGCCAACAACCTGACAGCGCAGGTTCGAAACATCGCCGACGTCGCCACTGCTATCGCCAACGGCGATCTTTCCAAGAAGATCACAGTGGATGTTAGCGGAGAAATCCTTCAGCTCAAGCAAACGATCAACACGATGGTGGATCAGTTGAACGCCTTTGCCGGCGAAGTTACCCGTGTAGCGCGCGAGGTGGGAACGGAAGGGAAGCTAGGGGGCCAGGCGCAGGTGTCCGGCGTGGCCGGGACCTGGAAGGACCTGACCGACTCGGTGAATGCCATGTGCGGCAACCTAACGGCGCAGGTGCGCAACATAGCCGAAGTCACCACGGCGGTGGCGCGGGGCGACCTGTCGCGGAAGATCACGGTGGATGTGAAGGGCGAGATTCTGGAGTTGAAGAACACGATCAACACGATGGTCGATCAGTTGAACGCGTTCGCGGCGGAGGTGACGCGCGTGGCGCGCGAGGTGGGAACGGAAGGGAAGCTGGGGGGCCAGGCGCAGGTGCCGGGAGTAGCGGGGACGTGGAAGGATCTGACGGATAACGTGAACTTCATGGCGAGCAACCTGACGGCGCAGGTGCGGAACATCGCCGAGGTGGCGACGGCGATCGCCAACGGAGATTTGTCCAAGAAGATCACGGTGGACGTGCGTGGAGAGATTCTGCTGCTGAAAGAGACGCTGAACACGATGGTGGAGCAGCTTCGCTCGTTTGCCGCCGAAGTTACCCGCGTGGCGCGAGAGGTGGGAACGGAAGGCCGGCTGGGCGGGCAAGCCAACGTGCTCGGCGTGGCCGGGACCTGGAAGGACCTGACCGACTCGGTGAATGCCATGTGCGGCAACCTAACGGCGCAGGTGCGCAACATAGCCGAAGTCACCACGGCGGTGGCGCGGGGCGACCTGTCGCGGAAGATCACGGTGGATGTGAAGGGCGAGATTCTGGAGTTGAAGAACACGATCAACACGATGGTCGATCAGTTGAACGCGTTCGCGGCGGAGGTGACGCGCGTGGCGCGCGAGGTGGGAACGGAAGGGAAGCTGGGGGGCCAGGCGCAGGTGCCGGGAGTAGCGGGGACGTGGAAGGATCTGACGGATAACGTGAACTTCATGGCGAGCAACCTGACGGCGCAGGTGCGGAACATCGCCGAGGTGGCGACGGCGATCGCCAACGGAGATTTGTCCAAGAAGATCACGGTGGACGTGCGTGGAGAGATTCTGCTGCTGAAAGAGACGCTGAACACGATGGTGGAGCAGCTTCGCTCGTTTGCCGCCGAGGTTACCCGCGTGGCGCGAGAGGTGGGAACCGATGGCCGGCTGGGCGGCCAGGCCGTCGTGCCCGGGGTCGCGGGCACCTGGAAGGACCTGACCGACTCGGTGAATTCGATGGCTAACAACCTCACCGCCCAGGTTCGAAATATCGCTGACGTCGCGACGGCCATCGCCCGCGGCGACCTCTCGCGGAAGATCACGGTGGATGTGAAGGGCGAGATTCTGGAGTTGAAGAACACGATCAACACGATGGTCGATCAGTTGAACGCGTTCGCGGCGGAGGTGACGCGCGTGGCGCGCGAGGTTGGTACGGAAGGCCGGCTGGGTGGGCAAGCCAACGTGCTCGGCGTGGCCGGGACCTGGAAGGATCTCACCGACAATGTGAACGTCATGGCCGCCAACCTTACCGAGCAGGTGCGCGGCATCGTCAAGGTGGTCACTGCCGTGGCCAACGGGGAGCTCAACCAGAAGCTGACCGTAGGCGCGAGAGGGGAAGTGGCGGCCCTGGCGGAAACGATTAACAACATGACTGAGACTCTGGCCACGTTCGCCGACCAGGTGACGACCGTGGCGCGTGAGGTGGGAGTGGAAGGCCGGTTGGGCGGGCAGGCCAACGTTCCCGGCGCGTCCGGGACCTGGAAAGACCTTACCGGCAATGTGAATCTGCTGGCCGCCAATCTCACTACCCAGGTGCGAGCCATTGCGGAAGTGGCAACGGCCGTGACCAAAGGCGACCTGACGCGCTCCATTCAGGTGGAAGCCCGAGGAGAAGTTGCCGAACTAAAAGACAACATCAATACGATGATCGACAATCTCCGGCTCACCACGGACCGCAACACCGAGCAGGATTGGCTGAAGACCAACCTGGCGCGCCTCACCAACATGCTGCAAGGGCAGAGGGATCTCGCCACCGTCGGGCAGTTGCTGTTGACGGAACTGGTGCCGCTGGTCAACGCGCACCAAGGCGTCATCTACCAGATGGACCCGGAGCACAAGCACCTGAAGCTGCTCGCCGGCTATGGCAATGTGCAATCCAAAGGCTATCCGCCGCACCTGTCGCTGGGCGAAGGTTTCATCGGGCAATGCGCGCTCGACCGGCGGCGCATTCTTGTAACCGATATCCCTCACGACACCGTACCGGTGGGCGGAACGGCTCTGCTGATGGCGCTGCCGAAGAACCTGGCGATCTTTCCCGTGCTGTTTGAGGAGCAGGTCAAGGCGGTGATTGCGCTGGCGTCTCTCGAACGGTTCGCTCCAGCTCACCTGGCTTTTCTGGAGCAGCTCACTGCCAGCATTGGCATCGTTCTGAACAGCATTGAAGCCACCATGCAGACCGAGGGCTTGCTGAAGCAGTCGCAGCAGCTAGCCGCCGAGTTGCAGGCGCAGCAGAAAGAATTGCAGCAGACCAACGAGCAGCTCGCGCAGAAGGCGCAGCAGCTTGCGGAACAGAACGTCGAGGTGGAGCGCAAGAACCAGGAAATCGAACAGGCCCGCCGCGCCTTGGAAGAGAAAGCGGCCGAGCTCGCGCTTACCTCGAAATACAAGTCGGAGTTCCTCGCCAACATGTCGCACGAGCTGCGGACGCCGCTGAACAGCATTCTGATTCTCGGCCAGCAGCTTAGCGATAATCCGGAGGGCAATCTGACGCCGAAGCAGGTGGAGTTTGCGCAGACCATTCACGCCGCCGGCACCGATCTGCTGAACCTCATCAGCGACATTTTGGACCTCTCCAAAATCGAATCGGGAACCGTTACTGTCGAAGCCGAAGAGGTGTACTTCACAAACCTTCTGGATATGGCGGAACGCACTTTCCGTCACGAGGCCGAGAACCGGCGGCTTTCGTTCGGAATACAGATCGATCCGCATGTGGGACGAAGCATTGTCACCGATTCGAAGCGGCTACAGCAGGTGTTGAAGAACCTGCTCTCCAATGCTTTCAAATTCACCGAGCACGGGGGTGTGCGCCTGAACGTCTCCGTGGCGGCGAGCGGGTGGACTCCGGAGCACCCTGTGCTCAAAAATGCGGGCGCCGTGATCGCCTTCGAAGTATGTGACACCGGCATCGGCATTCCCCTGGAAAAACAGAAGATCATATTTGAGGCGTTCCAGCAGGCCGACGCCAGCACCAGCCGCAAGTACGGCGGAACCGGTCTGGGGCTGGCCATCAGCCGGGAGCTGGCCAACCTTCTCGGAGGCGAGATCCAGTTGCGCAGCACGCCCGGAGCCGGGAGCACCTTCACGCTCTATATGCCCCAGAGCTACGCCGGCCCGGCAACGCCGGTGCGCTCCTCAGAAAAGGTGGCTTTTGCGCCCGCGGTTGCGGCCGCGGCGCGGGCCGTGGAGAGACCCCTGGAACATGTCCGGGACGACCGCGATCAGATCACAGAGGGCGATCTCGTGCTGCTGGTCGTAGAGGATGATCCCCACTACGCCGGCATTCTGGTGGATCTTGCGAGAAGCAAGGGTTTTAAGGTCGTCGTGGCGACGCGGGGGGCCGAGGCGCTCGCCTTTGCGCGGCAGTTCCGCCCGGCGGCGGTCTCGCTGGACATTTTCCTCCCCGACATGCTGGGCTGGACCGTGCTGAGCCATCTAAAGCAGGATCCGAGCATCCGGCACATACCAGTGCAGATACTTTCCCTCGACGGAGACCGCCAGCATGGCCTAGCTCGAGGCGCCTTCTCTTATATAACCAAGCCGGCGACCTTCGCGGTTCTTGATGGCGCGCTTTCCAGAATCAAGGAGTACGCCTTGCCTCGCCCGCGCCGGCTGCTGGTGGTGGAAGACAATCCCGCCGAGCAAGTCAGCATCGCCGAACTGCTGGGTTATGAGGACATCGATATTTCCAGCGTGGCGACGGGAGCCGAAGCCCTGGCTGCGCTGGCGAACCACTCCTTTGACTGCGTGGTGCTCGACCTCCGCTTGCCGGATATGTCCGGCTTCGAGGTGCTCGAGCGCATTCGCGACGATGAGCGGCTGCGTGATGTGCCCGTAGTGGTCTTTACCGGCAAGGAGCTTTCGACCGAAGAGGACGCGCAGCTTCATGCGCTGGCGCGCAGCGTAGTGGTGAAAGGGGTGGAGTCGCCCGAGCGGCTGCTCGACGAGACCGCTTTGTTCCTGCATCGCGTAGTGGCGGATTTGCCCGAACACAAACAGCGCATGCTGGAGCGCCTGCACCGGTCCGATGACGACCTAGTCGGCAAGCAGGTTCTCGTGGTGGACGACGATGTTCGCAATATCTTCGCCTTGAGCAGCGTTCTGGAGCGGCGCGGCATGAGGGTTCTCACGGCCAGCACGGGACGCGAAGCCATCGACATGTTACACTCGACCCCCGACGTCTCGATTCTTTTGATGGATATCATGATGCCCGAGATGGACGGGTATGAGACAATGCGGGTGATTCGCCAAGATCCTGCTTTTCGCCGTCTTCCGATTCTTGCCCTCACGGCGAAAGCCATGAAGGGAGACCGGGAAAAGTGCCTGGAAGCCGGGGCGTCCGACTATCTGGCGAAGCCGGTAAATACGGAGCAGTTGTTGTCGGCCCTGCGAATGTGGCTGCACCGCTGACATATGCTGTTTGAGGCAAGGCGGGGAGAAGCAGTACGGGAGAAGGTCAATATTCTTCTGGTCGATGATCAGCCCGCGAAGCTTCTCACTTATGAAACGATTCTCAGCGAACTCGGAGAAAACCTGATTCGGGCCGGCTCCGGCGCCGAGGCGCTCGAGCATCTGCTGAAGACCGAAGTGGCTGTGCTTTTGGTGGATGTGCACATGCCCGGCCTGGACGGTTTCGAGCTGGCGCGCATCATCCGCGAGCACCCCCGTTTTCAGCAAACCGCCATCATTTTCGTTTCCGCTATTCACTTGACGGAACTGGATCGTCTGACGGGCTACCGCCTGGGAGCGGTCGATTATGTGCCCGTGCCGGTGATACCGGAAATTCTGCGCGCCAAAGTCGGCGTTTTTGTCGAGCTATATCGCAAGACGCAGCAGTTGGAACGTATGAACAGCGAGCTGGAAACACGCGTCGCCGAGCGCACGGCGGCGCTGTCGGCCAGCGAAGAGAGGTTTCGGCTGGCCACCGAGGCGATGCGGGGTGGCCTTTACGACGGCCACGTTCAGACCAACACGATGTGGTGGTCTTCCGGTTTGGCTGCGTTGCTCGGATATCCGGCCGAGTCGCCGGCTCCCACTTTCGAATGGTGGCAGGACCGCATCCATCCCGACGACTTGCAGACGGGCTGGAAGGAGTTGTGGGCGGATTTGCGTTCCGGCTCCGCAGCCTTCGACGCGCAATACCGGGTAAGGCGTCATGACGGCAGTTGGCTGTGGGTGTGGGACCGCGGGCGGATCGTTCGCGACCGGGCTGGTCAGGCTGTCCGCGTCGTGGGCCATATCACCGACATCAGCGCTCAGAAAATCGCGGAAGATGCGCTGAAGGAGGCGGACCAAAGGAAGGACGAGTTTCTGGCTACGCTCTCCCACGAGCTGCGAAACCCGCTCGCGCCGATACGAAACGCCCTGAAGGCGCTCCGGACGCCAGGCGTCCCCGAAGCCGGCTTGCAAAAAAGCCTCGAAATCATTGAGCGGCAGGTGGCCCACCTGACGAGGTTGGTGGACGACCTGCTCGATGTAAGCCGGATTTCCCGCAACAAATTCGAATTGCGGAAATCCGCGATGGACCTCACCACGGCTCTGAGCGCCGCCATCGAAGCAAGCGCCCCGCTTCTTGAGCAAAGCGGCCTTAGCCTGACTGTCGAACTGCCCCCGCCGCCTATCCCCGTGGATGGCGACCTGGTGCGCCTGACCCAGGCTTTCACGAATCTGCTGAATAACAGCGCCAAGTACACGCCGAGAGGGGGGCAGGTGTGGCTCGCGGCCGAAATAGGGCCGGATTGCGCGCTGGTGCGAGTTGCCGACACCGGACATGGGATTGCGAGCGATAACCTGCAACGTGTGTTTCAAATGTTCTACCAGGGCGATATCCAGCCGCGTTCCAATGAGGGGTTCGGAATCGGCTTGACGCTGGTTGCGTGGATTGTGGAGATGCACGGGGGCAGCATCGAGGCTCGCAGCGAGGGTCCCGACACGGGGAGCGAGTTCATTGTGCGCCTGCCGGTGTCGCGCGGGAGTGAGAAAACCTCCGCCGAACAGAAGTCCGGCTCGCCCGCTGGCAAGGATCCGGCGCCGGCTCTCCGCGTGCTCGTGGCCGACGACAACGAGGACTCGGCCGAATCGCTCGGCGCTCTGTTGCGGCTGGAAGGATACGAGGTACAGACGGTATATGACGGGCTGAAGGCGATAGAAGCGGCGTCGAAGTTCTTGCCGGAGGTGGTCCTTCTGGATATCGGCATGCCGGGCATGAATGGATACGAGGCGGCCCGGAAAATCCGCGCGCTGTCCTGGGGCAAGAACATCTTGATCATCGCTCAGACCGGCTGGGGCCAGGAGTGGGACCGATGGCTCAGCCAGGAGGCCGGCTTCGACGCCCATCTGACCAAGCCGGTGGATCACGATGTTCTTATGAGGATGCTCGCCGACTATGCGCGCAAGGAGCAGACGGCTGGCACGGCACGCTGATGACAGGCACTGGTGCGCCTCGCCCGCACGTACCGGCCGCGATCGCATTCCCCGGCGGCATTTGTTTTCCCCTTCCCGCTTCCCTAAGCTCGGCGTTTGCGATGTTTGAGGCCTAAACGGAAGCTACGGGCGCGCGAGCAAATCCTGACGGACCAAAAGCGCCAGGTCGTTCACTTGGGACACCCGCCACGGACGGATGTCGCTGGACTCAAGCAGCTTCCAGGTGTCCTCCGGCAAAATGTCGGGCACCACAGCCGTCAGTGCGGCCGGAATCCGCGACTGAAGGCGTTCGAAGACGAAACACAGGCGGCCGGCGTCGCTGAGATCGTGGCGAAGTGAGAGCGCGTGGATGTAGTGCGTTTTTCCGTTCGGCTTATAAGCGTAATCGATGTGAAAGGAAAACCGGGGGCTGACGGCCGCCCCTACGGAAACATCGGTTTGCAGCCGCTCTACCAGGCCGTGGAGCCGCAAAGCGTCGCGCAGCCTTGCCAGCACCCAGCGCCTCGTGTCCGTCCGGGGCGCTGCGCGCAGCTCGGACCGCCGGGGAGTCGCCAGATACGTGCGGACCAGACGTTCCATTTCCCCGGCCGCGGCGCCCCCGAGAAACGATTTCTCCTCGGAAATCTGGAGTCCCTGAGATAGGTTCTTGAGCAGATTTTCAATGTAGATATCGAAGCCTTCGCCCAGAAGCCGGCGGCTTTCGAAGTCCTCCTTCAGCAGCAGCAAGAATCGAAGGTCGGTAAGAGGATTCGCGCGCAGCCGGACGAAATCGGGCGTGAACCGGGCATCGAGCAAGCGGCGATGTTCGTCGTACACAAGAGCGGCGATATTGTAGAACTCATCCGATAAGCGGTTGGGGGCATAGCGCAGGAGCCGGAGCCTGTAGAGCACCCCGCCGCCCGGAGCTTCCGGCCGGCTTTGGGAAGCTCGAGCATTCGGTTCTGCGCAATGATCCATCTCTACCTCGGGAATGCGGTCACCGCCAGTTCGGGAACGGGTCTCGAAGCGCTTTCTTGGCGGATCTCACCAGATCGGGTACCCTAGCGCGCCGGCAATAGAGTTGTTCGAGGAGGCTTTCCAAAGCGGACATGTCGGAATCATACCATTCGGGTGGAATGCGCTTAAAAGCGTCGTCCAGAACGTCCAGACTGAACTCGGTAATCCAGCCCAGCCAAGGCTCGAAGGAGTCGTAACCGGTCACCCGCTCGTAAACCCAGGGCCGCGGGTAAATGCCAATTTGCGGAGCGTCCCGAAAGGTCCAGTGGTGCGCGGTGAAGGCGAAGCCATGATCGATCATCACGGCAACAAACCCGCGCTCGTCCTTTGGCGAGCCGGGATTTTCTTCGAGGGCGCCTGCGGGCGCCTGGCGGCAGCGCCAGCGGGCAATCTGGTCACGGAAGAAAATCGCCTGGCGCCCGTCCGCGTTGGAAACCCATTTATCGAACGCCACCATCCCGAGAAAACAATCGGCATTCACCACCTGCCGCAGCAGAGCGTCCGGTACGTAATCATATACCGGGACGCGGGCAGGGTCGCCGGGATAGCGCGAGCCGAACTGCAATCCTGGCGAGCAGGGCACGCGGGCGCCGCCTGCCTCCACGCAGAGCGCCGGAGTAGCGGCAATCAAAGCCTCGCTGACCTCGACGATTTCACCGGGCGGGGTGGGCAGCTTCAAGTGGCGCAGAAGCACTTCCGCCAGCAGCTCGTTGGCAAGAATGCGCCGGTGCTGGGGGTTGTTTTGAAACTTGACGATGTAATAGTGGCCGTCGGAGGCTAGCAGAAGCTGGGCCTGCGCTCCACCGCGCATGCGCGCGAAGTGCTGAATTGCCGTGACCGGCACGTTCGGATCTGCCGCAGGGCTTTCACCGTCCTGTCCATCGTACAATGGCAGCGAAACAGACGCCAGCGGGACGCGCCCAGGCGCGTGCCGCCGGTGCCGGTTGAAAATCCGTTTTGATGGAGATCACTATGGCGGAGTCCAGTTTCCCTTCCTTACCACCGTTTGGCCCCCGGAGCACCGAGGACATCGCTCTGGACCTCATGAAGTTCATCGCGGTAACCAGCGGCTATGGCCGGATGCAGACGGGAGCCGGTTTTTCCGGCAAGCCAGCGGCTCGGAGCAATGAAGAATACGCCGAGAGCCTCTTGCAGTTATACGCTAAGTGCCGCGAAACGGTCGAAAAGAAGAGAACGGCTTGAGCCTGCGCCGACAACGGGCGCCGGAGGAGACTCCACACGGCGCCCGCAAGTTTGCCCCCGACGATTTGCGTAGTTCTACGACATACTTGGCTCTACGCTCCCAGAATCCGGCGGGAAAGTGGGCCGCCGGAGACGTTGCCGGCTGTTTGCCGGCTGCTCCGTCCTTATCCTTAATCCTTTCTTGTCGGATCTTGATGCCATGGTCCGCTCGGCAAGCACCAATCTGATGTCCGGCTCGGTACCAGAATCGGATAACAAGCCTTCCGCCTTACAAGCTTGCCGGAGCAGCCGGGTGTCGCGTTTGCGGCCCTGAGATCCGCCCGCGAATAGTTCGCAGCCAGAACCACGACCTCGCTAACGCCTGCCGCCCTTTTTCTTCGCGGAAGCGCCCTTCGGAGAGCTTTTTCTGGCGCGCGACGCGGCCTTCTTGGGCGCTGCTCTTCGACTCGCGGTTCTCTTTGCGGCTTTCTTGGAAGAGGCTTTCCGGGACGCAGTTTGCCGTGCCGCTTTCTTCGGAGCGGCTTTCTTGGCGGCCTTAGCGGCTGGTTTTTTTCTCGCGGCTGTCTTGGCTTTTCTGGCCGGCTTTTTCGCGGGCTCGCCGGCCTTTTCGCCTTTCGGGGGAGCAGCCGGTGCGGGCGGCTCCGCCGGCGGGGCAGCGGCTGCCGGTTCTTCCATGTCCGCTTCTACTTCAGATTCTTCTTCCGCTTCGTGCTCAAAACCGGCTTCATCGTCCAACTCCGGGCACTCTTCAATCTCTTCGTCGTTCAGACCAAAGTTTTCCGGGTCACGAAAAGCCATATACGCGCCTCCTGACCGGGCGCCTTCCAGCGCCGGCTACCGTTGAATGAATTTAACCGCCCTACACAGCGTGGCATCCATCTCTGCCTGATGCCAGCATGGGAACTATAGAATAGCGCTTTTTCGGATCCTGGCAAGCAAGAACTGAAAAATTTATCCGTTCTTGCGCCTAATTCGCGGCGGTCGCCGCAACGAGAGTTCGAGTGCGTTCCATTCGCCCGCCCGGCACGGCGGCTCGTCGTGTCTGCGACGTTTTCGTCACAGTCCTCCGGGTCACTCGTCCGGCCGAGGCCACGGGGGTCAGGGAGACCGGGTGGACGTTTAAAGTCTGTCCGGCAATTAGCCGGACGCCTTTCAGATGATTCCAGGCTTGCAACTGGGCGATGCTTACGTGAAAGCGCTGTGCGATCGAACCCAAAGAATCGCCGGGTTTTACCCGATACGAAACCGGATGTGCAGTCCTAGAGGCCGTGGCCTTCCCTTTCCAGCCGGCTCGCCGCACCACCGGAGCGGGCGGTACGGGGATCGTCAGGCGCTCTCCGGCCCGCAGCGGCTTATCTCCTAACTGATTCACCTGGATGATATCCTGCACCTTCACATGGTATTGGCTGGCGATCTGGGACAAGGTCTCGCCTTCCAGGACGCGGTGCCGTCGCCAGCTACTCCGGCGCTCCTCGGGCACGGCCGCAATTTCGCGCTCAAACTCCTCAGCTGTGTCCTTGGGGATCCGAAGCGAGTAAGGCCCGTCCGGCGTCGACTGCCCCAACAGGGCCGGATTAAGTCTCTTGATCTCGGAAACTGAAGTGTCCGCCGCATCCGCGATGAGATTCAAACCAATGCGCGAGTCCGTCTGCACCGTGTCGTACGCGATGGGATCTTCCGGTACGATGTCGTCCAGGTGAAACGCTTCCGCGTTCTTGTCCAAGAGGAGCATGGCCAGGATGACCGGTACGTAATTGGACGTCTCCCGCGGCAGCGCGCCGCGCTTTACCAGTTCCCAGTAATCCGCATAACCAGTTTTCTCGACGGCGCGCTGGACCCCGCCTGGACCGCAGTTGTAAGCGGCCATCGCCAGGTACCAGTTCCCGAATTGGGCGTGCAGGTCCGCCAAATGGCGGGCAGCGGCATGGGTGGCCTTTTCCGGATCGAGCCTTTCGTCGAGCTGTTTGGTTTGACTAAGCCCGTATTCCCGTCCCCGGCCCGACACGAACTGCCACATCCCGGTGGCTTTCTTAGGGGAGCGCGCCTGAGGCCGAAACCCTGACTCCGCTTGCACTACGTAAATCAAATCTTGCGGCACGCCTTCCTCGGCAAGAATGCGCGAGATCATTGGTCGGTAGCTTCCGGCCCGGCGCAGGCTTTCGCGCAGCGTGCTCTGACCCCTGCCCAGGAAGTAGTTCACGTAGCGCAAAACACGGTCATTAATTACGAGTGGGAGATCCGACTTCGTGGCCAGCAGCACGCGCAAGCGGTCCGGCGGCAGGTTGGAATCCTCTTCCAAATTGAGGCGCAACACCTCGTCCAGAACCAAGGGCTCGGACTGCTGAGAAACCAAATCCTCCGTCTCTTGCCAGGATTTCACCTCCTGCACGCGAAACTGCTCGAGCAGCCGGCTGGAATCGCGGTTCCAACTGCGCTCCAGGTCGCGGCGTATCGCCCTCAAGGTCCTACGCTCCTGATCCTGGTCGATCAGAGCCAGCGCCGGATCGCGATCCGCAGTTTTCGCCACCATGGGTAGCACAGGCGGGGGTTCGAGTAAAGGCGCCGGGCTCACTTCCCGGGGAACGGGTGTCCAGGTGCGTGGCAGGGCCGAAATCAACTCGGCCTGGCGCACTACCACACTGTTACATGAAGTGAACAGAACCGTCGCCGACAGACAGGCCCCGGCCCAAATCAAACGGATTTTCGCCATCCCAGTGCTAGACAATTTCTCGCCAACGCGAAGAGAATACGGGTTTTCATCAACCGCGAGGCAAGACGGGCATCCTATCAGATCTCCGCGAAGCTGTCCAGAAAAAAGTGCAGCCGCCATTGGTGCGAGACGAATGCAATTGGTAAACCAAAGCGGCAGAACACCATGAAAATGTTAGGGTTCTTACACTGGACGCATCGTCTCGACCGGGGACATGTTGTCTCTCCTGCCATGTAAGCTTGACCGTAGGCCGTGTAAGATGGCTCTCGTAGTTTTCCGGTTGTCCCGAAAGGGGGCATCCGGCTTTTTCCCGCAGCGTATGTCTCCGTGCGACACACCCTCTCCGAGTTCCGCACCGGCCGGCTTCTCCTTATGCTAAGCAGGCGGCAGAGTGGCGCCGGGCGCGTGGAAAAATTCCTGCCGGGCGCCGTGCTGCTGTTCCCGCTTCTCGTCTACTGGCTCCTGCCCACTCGCGATATGTACTGGGACGGCGTGGCCTTTGCCATCCAGATCGAAAAGGCGGGCGCGGACATAGGGTCTCTGGCCCATCCCAATCACTTGCTCTATGCAGTATTCGGACATTGGCTGTTCGCCGCCTGTCAGTCGGCGGGGAGGCCCGTACGGGCGTTGTTCCTGCTTCAGTTCTGCAATGGGTTCATCGCTTCTCTGTGTGCCGTATTGCTCTATGCGATTCTGCGGAGGACCGGGGTCGGCGCGTTCCATGCGGCGTGCTGGGCCCTACTGTTTGCCTTTTCCGGCACGTGGTGGAAATTCGCTACGGACGCGGACGCGTACGTCCCCGCCATCCTGTTTCTCCTGGCGGCCTATGCCTTCCTTCTCGGCAAGCCTCGGCTGGCACCCGCGGCTCTCGCCCATGCCGGAGCAATGCTCTTTCATGAACTGGCCGTATTCTTCTTCCCGGTTGCAATTTGGAAACTCTATTGCCAAAACAGCGGGTCACGGGCCCGGAGAATGCGCGTGGCGGGTGGCTATGCCGTCCTGGCCGCTTTGTTGACCGCCACCGTTTACAGGTACATGTTCCGGATCGCCCGCCCGCCGGAAAAGGGGTTCTGGAGTTGGATAACCGCTTATTCGCCGGACGCTCGGTTCTCCTTCAATCCGCTCCGCAACCTGGTGCTGACGTTGGCCGGTACAGCGCGCCTGTTTTTTACGGGCAGAGCCGACCTGGTGAGAGATCAGCCGATGGAAATAGCCGGTGTCATCCTGCTCGCGGCGGTAGGCGCGCTGCTGATTCGCTTTCGCCCCTCGAGGTCGACGATCTCCGGGGTCGGCTCAGATCCCAAACCGTGGAAAAGTCTGGTCCCGCTGTTGATATGGACTGGCTCCTACGTTCTGTTTCTTTTCTTCTGGATGCCCCAAAACACGTTTTACCGGCTCTTTTACTTGCCGCCGGTTGTGCTCCTGCTCGGGGCAGCCGCTCCTGTGTGCGAGGCGACGAGACCATGGCTCGCTCTGGCTGCTGCTTTTGTGTTCCTATGGAACTTCACCTTTTCCATTTATCCACGCTCGCAGATCGAGACCAACCCAGTGCTGAATTTCGCCTTGCAACAGAAATCCATCTGGCAGCCCGGCGACGGCGTGGCGTTTCTGCGGTTCGTGCCCGATCTCTGGACGATCAGCTACTTCAATCCCCAAGCGTCTTGGATCGGCCTACCCGGAGTCAGCCCTGCGGAACTGGACGGTTGGCGGGAGCGGCTGGAACGCGACGGCCGCCGGCTTTGGCTGGACGAGACGGCGTTCGAAGGGCTCAGCGCGACGGAGGCCGGCAGGAGCTGGATTGCGCAAAATGTCGATTTTTCGGGATCGATTGATTCCCAGCTAGGCAAGAGCCGCTTTCGCTTTTACCGGGTGGCGGCGCGCTGACGGCGGAAGTCAAAGACAAAGATGGAGTAGCCGATGCGCGCCGCCGGTTCGACCCCCTGCAATTGCCGGAACCGGCCGTCCGCAGAGGTGAACAGGTGCTGCGCGCTGACCGCGGCGACGCAATCGAGCCGCTGCGCTTCCTGCTCGTCGCGCACCGAGGTAATGTGGCGGTAAGAGATGCCGTAATACGCTGGATCAGCCTCGCCGAAGTAGCTGAGGCATAAAGGTGCGGCGCCATGAGTTCTCGCCCATTCCTTCAAGTGAAGCAAGTCCTGGCCCCAGTCGAGATTGGAGTCGACCAAATAACGGGCACCATGAACCGGTCCGCCCGCCGCCGCATTGAAGAATGCGAGGTAATGCGGATAGATTCCGGCGGACTCCACCGCCAGCAGTGCGGCTAAAACCGCCGCCGCCGCTTGCGTCGGCCGCACCGGCCCCCTGCCTCCTCCCTGCGGGAACAAAGCCGCCCCGGCCAGTATGAACAAAAACGGATAAATAGGGAGTATATGTCGCAAGCCGATATCTATGGGACTAGCCAGGCTGGCGATGAAGTAGACCACGGGTGGAATACCCAGCCAAAGCAGAGGCAAAGGCCGGACTCTCCGGCCTGCCGCGAGGGGCGCTCCCGAGGTCTCCGTGCCGGCGGCAACTATCGCCAGTCCGAGCAAAGCCAGGGTCGCCAGGGGCGTTTTCAAGAGGAAGGCGATTGGAAAGTACAGCCAGGATCCGTGGTGCAGGATCCTTCCCATGAGGTAGCTGGTGTGGCCTCCATGGGCGTGCCGGTAAAGCAATTGCATGCCCCGGAACCAGTAATACGCTGGGATGGGAATCTGCTGGGCTGTGCGCACAAAGCGGCTGGAAGGGGCCGCTGGACGCTCCATTCGGGCCGACAGCAAAGGGTCGGCCGCCACGGAGCGCGTGTCGAACCTATACAGAGTGAACACGACCAGCCACGGCACAACTATGAGAGCGCAAGCTGCTAACCGCATGGGAGGCCTGCCGGCTGGTTTAGCCGGCGAGCGCCGGCGGACGATCATGGCCGACAGTAGGAAAATGGGGTACAAAAGCAGGGAATTGAACTTGGTCCCAAGGGCGAGTCCCAACAGCAGCCCGGTTCGGAGCAGGTCTTTCGGCAGCGAGGTCTCGAGATAGCCGAACCAGCTCAAGCAGGCGGCCAAGAAAAACAGAGTCACCGGAACGTCGGAAGTCACGTAGCGGCCGTGGGCCAGAAAATTCGGGTCCACCGCGAATAAGAACGCGCTGAATAGCGCCGCCGCCGCTCCGAATCTCTTTCGAGTCCAAACAGACAAGAGAAGGCCGAGGACGGCTGTCAGCAGAATGGTCACAGACCTTCCGGCCAACAGGATGGCTCCGGCAGAGACCGTGTTGTGATATAAAAACACGCGCCCCAATGCAAACTCGTCTGCATTGCGCCAGGCCTCCGGCAAATCAGGGAATTGCAGCCGGAGAGCAAGCAACGGGGCGGCGCAAAGGAGCTTCGAGAGCGGGGGATGCTCGGGGTTGAGCCGAAAATCGTGAGTTGTCCAATAGCTGTAGCCCGCAACCAGATGGGCGGCTTCATCGTTTGTCTGGGTTTCTCCGCGAACGGACGAAATCTGAAGCACCATCATTACGCCGAGCAGAAGCGCTACGCAGGGCCAGTAGCACCGATCGGCAAAGTTTGAGTTGCTTTTCAGCATCGGCTCGCGCGAAACGGGTTCTCCGCAGCGGCCCGCCTGCCTGGCCCCGGGCCGGGCGTGACTACCTCCTCCAGCGGCTTCCGCGAGAGCTCCGGCGCGCGGCGGTATACTGAGCGGTTTCGAGACAGCCGCTTTCGCTTGTAGAGAGACGCCTCAAGGAATATGCCATATTGGCTGGGCATTGACACCGGAACGGGCGGAACCCGCGCTCTCTTGGTGGATGGGCGTGGACGCGTGGCCGCAGGTTTCACCGCGCCGCACGAAGAGGTACAAATGCCGCACCCGCTCTGGGCCGAGCAGCGTCCGCAAGACTGGTGGCAGGCGGCGCAGGCGGCCATTCGAGGAGTCTTGCACGAAGCGGGTATTCCGGGCAATGAGATTGCGGGAATCGGCCTTTCCGGCCAAATGCACGGTTTGGTTCTGCTGGACTCGCAAAACCAGATCGTCCGCCCGGCGATTATCTGGTGCGACCAGCGCTGCCAGCGGCAGGTCGACTGGATTCATGCGCGGCTGGGCCGGGACCGGGTTGTCGCCTCGACGGCCAACCCGATGCTAACCGGCTTCACGGCTCCGAAGCTGCTGTGGGTGCGGGAGCACGATCCGCGTTCGTTCGAGCGAGCGAGGAAAATACTCCTGCCTAAGGACTACATCCGTTTCTGCCTCACCGGCGAGTTTGCCTGCGATGTGAGCGATGCCTCGGGTACGGGGTTGTTCGATGTGGCCAACCGCGGCTGGTCCTCAGCGATGATCGATGGACTTGATCTTGATCGAGACCTTTTGCCGCCGGCCTTCGAGTCGCCGGCGCTCACCGGAAAAGTGGCGCCGTCTGCGGCGGAAATCACCGGCCTGCACGCCGGCACTCCCGTGTTCGCAGGAGCAGGGGATCAAGCGGCGAGCGCCGTGGGCAACGGAATCGTCGAACCGGGAGTCGTGTCTTGCACGATCGGCACATCAGGCGTGATATTCGCCCACATAGAAAAAGTCGAATTCGACACCGAAGGCCGCGTTCATACATTCTGCCACGCTGTTCCCGGCAAGTGGCACGTGATGGGGGTTACGCAGGGGGCCGGACTGAGCCTGCAATGGTTCCGAAATCATCTCGGGCGCGACTTCCTAAATGGGGTGCAGGATGCGTACGATCTGCTGATCGATGAAGCCGCACAAGCTCCGCTGGGATGCGACGGACTTTTCTGGCTTCCCTATCTGATGGGTGAGCGTACTCCGCACCTCGACCCTGCGGCTCGCGGAGGATGGATCGGTTTAACCGCCAAACATGCACGAAAACATCTGATCCGATCCTTGCTGGAAGGGGTCTCGTACAGCTTGAAAGATTGTTTGGAACTGATAGAAAAATTGGGAATTGAAATTCAATTCGTTCGAGCTTCAGGCGGTGGAGCGCGGAGCCTTTTCTGGCGGCAGATGCTGGCGGACGTTTTCGACAAACCCGTCACCACGCTCGAAACGCAGGAAGGCTCGGCTTACGGCGCTGCCCTGCTGGCCATGACGGGCACAGGGCAGTTTTCTGGAGTCGCGGAAGCTTGCCATTGTGCCATCCAGGAGGCCACCCGGGTGCTCCCTCAGCCGCTGGCGGCGGCGGCTTATGCGGAGCGGTACCGGGTTTTCCGCAGCTTGTATCCCGCATTGCGCGACCGCTTTCAGGCGATCGCCTCACTGGCGTAAAACCCGAATATGAGCAGCAAGACCCTTCTCATCGCGGATCAGTTCGCGAAGTTGCCGGACGATAGTGTGTTCCAAGATCAAGGGGGGCTCCTCGGGAATTTTCGTGGCCAGCGCCGGCCCCGGCCGTGTTTACAGCGCCACCGGAAAGTTTTAACTTACCGATCCATCGCCAGCCGATGCCGCACCTGTCGGGCGGCCTCGCGCGTCGCTTCGCGCGGATATCCAGCTTCCACACGCAGGCCGTTGGTTACCGACACAACGCCGGGCAACTGAACGGCCTCAACCTCCGCGATTTGCCGGTCCCAAATATTATCGACTGCCCCCAGCAAAGTCACCTGCCCGCGGCTCACAAGGATGTAAATGGGCGGAATGTGGCGGAGGGCATAGTGGTTCAGCGCCGGGTCCCCGTAAATTGCCTCGTAGAGCGCGTAGCGGAGCCACTCATCGGCTGGCGAAGAAGCGAGAACCTGAATTTCATCGGTTACCGACCGAACGCCTTCGATGTTTCTCACGACCTCCTCAACTTGACGTTTGAGCTCGGGGCGAGTCACCCTGCCCATCAGCGTTACCGTGCCGGCATCCAGGCGATAGACAATATAGTCAAACGCGGCGCCGTGAGTAAGAAGTTCGATCGCACTGTTTACTTGCCAATGAATACGGTCGAGAGCCGGCGCCCCGGCCGCCGGGGTTCGGCTGTATCGGCCCACGCAGCCGGTTACAGCCGAAAGCAAGACACCGAGGCAAATCCATCCGATTCCGTCGAACATTCTCTGTTGTGCCCTTGAATGGCGGGTCATAAGCAATCTCCCCCGGCCATCATCGCGTCCAGCCAAGGGAGTTGTCTGTGCGCTTCGCTCCACCTGCGGCGGGTGCGATCGGTCACATCGAAGCCGGCTCGCAGCGGTTGTGCCGCGCCGGGGCGTGCGCTGCGGTTCTGCATTGACCAGATGTTTTCATCACTGGCTGACGCGCGGGCGGCGTCAGTGTTTTGCCAGGCTGGCGGCAGAACGGGGCCGGCCGGGGTACACTGGTGCTGTGGAAATCATCCCGGTCACGGCCGGCGCAGTGACTGCGGTACGCACCTTGTTCGAGGAATACTGGCGATCGTTCGGCTTCACGCCGTGCTTTCAGAATTTCGCCGAAGAGTTGGCCGGCCTCCCTGGCGCGTACAGCCCACCGGATGGAAGGCTTGCTTTGGCTCTGGTAAACGGAGATCCCGCCGGGTGCATCGCTCTCCGACGCTTCGACAGCCGGCGGTGCGAAGCCAAACGCCTTTATGTGCGGCCGAGTCTGCGCGGACGGGGTATCGGGCGCGCGCTGCTCGAATGGGCGATCGCAGAGGCGCGGAAGATCGGTTATCAGGAACTGCTTGGGGACACGCTGCCGCTGATGGACGCGGCGCTCAGCATGTATTCCCGGATCGGTTTTGAACAGATCCCACCGTATTCACTACCGCCGACGCCCGGCGCAATCCACCTGCGGCTGCGGTTATAAGCCCTGCTTCTTCAGATCGTCTGTTACCCGCCGAGGGCGAGCCCCCGGTTCCCTCGAATGCTTTCCGAGATGCTTCGCGTCTTCTCATCAGGCCGGCGTTAGACAGATCTACATGACTTCGGGCGTCTCAATTCCCAGAATGCTTAGAACGTAGGCAAGCTGGTCGGCAAAGAATTGGGTCATCCACAGCAGGAAAGTGCGCTTTTCGCGATCCGTTTCACTCAGGATGTGGTGCTGGTGATAAAAATTATTGAACGCCTGCGCAAGCTGAAAGGCGTAGCGCGCTACGTGTGCCGGCTCGCCGGCATCCACCGCTTTTTCCACTACGGCGTCGGCCTGTGACGCGCCAAGCAGCACCTGCCAGAAGTCTTCGCTCTGCAACTGCCGGGCGAACGCCTCATCTTGGAGTTCCGCCGAAAAGTCGGGCAGGGTCTCGCCGCGCTCCCGGAGTTTGTTGAGGATATTTCGCGCGCGCACACCGGCGTATTGCACATAAGGGCCGGTCTCGCCTTCGAAGCTGAGGGCCTCCTGGAAATCGAACGCAATCACGGAAGTCCGCGTAAATTTCAACAAGAAATATCGCAGCGCGCCGACGGCGATGCGCGTGGCGATCGCACGCTGATATTCGGGAGAGGCGTGGGGATGCCGCATGGAGACTTCGTCCAAGGCTTTTTCAATGAGCGCGTCAATAAAGTCATCGGCTTTCACCCCGAGGCCTTTGCGTCCCGACACTTCGACATACGGCCGCTGCCGGTCCTCCTCGGAAAGCTCGATCCCCAGGTCTGCGCAGCAGCGCGGCGACAGGGCAACCATTTCGTAGGCGAAGTGGATGGAGTTTTCCGCCTCGCGCTCGAAACCAAGCGCCCGCAGCCCGGCCTTTACCACCTGCTGCAAATAGGCCTGGCGGACGTCGATCACGTTGTATACGCGCGTAGCGTGCCCGAACAAGGGGGACGGATCGTTTTGCGGCTCGTCAGTTGTTATCCAGAGGCCTCGCCCGTCCTCATATGTGAGCAGCAGCCGGTACAGGAAGTCGCGGCCGAGCAGCCCGAACTTCCACAACTGGTACGCGATATCCTTGCCGACGTAGGTCACGGTTCCGTCGGAGCGCACAATGACCTTGGATTCCTCGCTGTTCTCACCCTCGCTCCGGAAAGCTTCGGCCGGCATCACCCAGCAGCCGGCGTTTTTGCCCTGGGTTTCGAGATAAATGGCTTTACGCTCCTTCAGCAGCTCGAACGCCGTGGCCCAGAAACGCAAATGTAAAATTTCGCTCTCGCGGGGCAGTACATCGTACTGAATGCCCAACCGCAGCATGGTCTTCAGGTGGGCCAGGACAATAGCGTCGGCCACGAGATGGGCGATTCGGGCCAGCGGGCCGGCGCCGGCCTCGATGGCGTGCAGAGTCTCGGCCCTCCATTGGAGGGACTCGGGATGTTCTTCGTAATGCCGCGAGATGCGAGCGTACAAGTCCCAGCAATAGTAATCGAAACGAATCGCCGGGTCGCCGATGAGCCCCTGCACCTGCTCCGGCGTCTTGTTTTCCAGCCGGTAAAAGGCCGCCACGACGTCGGCGACCTGAACGCCGGTGTTGTCGATATAGTTTTGCACCTCTACCTGGCGCCCGCGCGCTCGCAGCATGCGCACAAATGTGTCGCCGAGCACTGCATTCCGCAGATGGCCGATATGCGCCGCCTTGTTCGGGTTGATGTTGGTATGCTCGACGACAATCTTGCCGGCGGGCGTTTGGGAATCCCGGCCCGGAGCACGGCGTGCATCCGCTGTCCGGCCGTGAAGCAGCGCGGACCCGTATGCGCCTCGGTCAAAGCGCACGTTAATGTAGCCGTTGCCGGCAACCTCCAGCCCGGCGATGCCGGGTATGGGCGGCATTGCGGCCACAAGCTCCTCGGCGATCCGGCGAGGCGGCCGGCGAAGCCGGCGCGCCAGCGAGAAGGCCGCCGGTACGGCGAGCTCTCCGAATTGCGGTTCGCGGGGCTGCTCGATGACCACCGGCAGATCGAGCGAATACGCCTCGCGAATGCGGGCGGCGAAGGCGTCCCGCACCCTTTGTTCCAGTATTAAAAACATGGTCCGGCAGATGGCTGCATAAAGGCGGCCGCTTGCTCACGGCCGAGGGCTCGAAAACTCAGTCTCTCAATTTTGAAGCTTATTCCAACTGATACGCCGAGCCGCGCGCGTCAGAAAGCGGGACGGCTTCGGCAGCCTTCTTAGGTTCTTGGCTCCAGCAAGGGCGCAATTTTGGCCGCCAGTTCTTCGTAGGAAAGGTTGCCCGGATGATACAGCCGTACAATGCCCCGGCGGTCCACCAGCATCAACGTCGGAGTCGTGCTTACACCGAACTTCAGGAAATTTTCCTGGCTCACCGGCACGCGCATCCAGGCCGGGATGGGGTGCTGTTTTTGATACTCGTTTTGCAGGTACGCCATTTCCTGATCCGGGGTGGCGTCTTTTCCATGATCGATGTAGCCGTAAAGCTGGGTCGGTCCGACTATGGTCAAACCCTTGCCGCCGAAATCCTGCTGGATGCGGGCGAGGACCGGCATTTCAGCCTTGCAGTCTCCGCACCAGTGCGCCCAGAAGAAGAGCAGCACGACCTTTCCTTTCAGTTCGGCCAGAGCCTTCGGCTTTTCTCCGATCCAGCGCTCCATAGCGATCGCGGGCGCCGGCTTGCCCTCGAGGCTCAGCAGTAAGATGTTTTTCTGAATGCGAGTCTCAATCGAGGTCCCTTTGTACCGCTCATGCTGCTCGTTGAGAAATTCCAGAGCGCCGGCGCGGTCGCCCCGGGCGTCTTTGACCGCCGCCAGCACCTCGATGGCAGCCCCGAGTGCGATGGGGACGCTTTTATCATCGTCGAGCTTTCGATTTTCGAGCAGCTTCTGGCTTCCGTCGAACGCCTGCTTGGCATAAAGCTCAGCCTTCTCCCAGTTCTTCACGAAGCTGGCGCCCCGCCCGGCCCACGAGATCGCCTCAACCAGATCGGGCGTCAATTCCGGGTGTTGGGCCCGGTAGTCGGCCAGCGCCTTTTCGGCTGCCGGCAAATCGTTGGCCCAAGCTGCCCGCCGCACCTGCGAAACAACGTGGGCGCTGGCGACGTACTTTTTGGGATTTTGGGCTAGCAGCAACGCCGGCAGAAGAGCCAGAGCGGTAACGGAAAATACACGTCGATACATATCCACAGCATACATCTTTTTCTTTGGCGCGGAGCGGATTTCGGTTAGAATCAGACAACTCGGGAGGTCCGATATGAAGCGTGCAGCGTGGATCCGGCTGGGCGCTCTCGCCCTGGCGGTAGGCGGCGTCTGGATCGCCTTAACCCAGCAGCAGCCCCCCGCCGATCTGACGGTCGAGAAGATTGCTGACGATCTTCACGTACTGATCGGCAGCGGTGGCAACGTGGCCGTCTATACGACCGATGAAGGCGTGATCCTGATCGATGACAAGTTCGAGCAAAATTATTCTCAGATCCTCGCTAAGGTCAAATCGCTGACCGACAAGCCGATCCGCTACGTGCTGAATACCCACCAGCACGGCGATCACACGGGCGGCAACGCCAAGATGCTGGCTGCCTCGGTCGAGATTCTGGCGCATGAAAATGCCCGCGCCAATATGATCCGTAACAAGCAGCCAGGTCCGCCGCGCATCGCTTTTGCGGACGAGGTTTCGGTGACTCTGGGCGGCAAAACCGTCCGCGCACGCCATTTTGGAGCCGGTCACACCAACGGCGACGCCGTCATGTACTTTCCGGCGCTGCGCGTGGTCCACACCGGCGATCTGTTTGTACGCGGCAGCCCGTTCATCGACTACGACAATGGCGGCAGCTCCGACGCCTGGATGAAGACCATCGACGGTATTCTGACGCTCGATTTCGATACGGTAATTCCGGGCCATGGAGCGATCTCGAAGCGCGCGGACCTGATCGCCTGGAAGGCCGATTTTGAGAAGCTGCGCAGCCGCGTCCGGGAGATGACCCGGCAAGGGAAGAGCCGCGGCGAGGTAGCCACATTACTCAAGGTAGACGACCTGCCCGGCTGGACCATGGGTGGCCTCTTTGCCAAAAGCCTGCCGGCTCTCTACGACGAGATGGCGAGGTCGAGGTAAGCGAAATGGAACCGCCGGTCACGGGCTCGGATGGCGCTCGCGGAAGTCGGTGTAGGGGCAGCCGCCGGCGGTGGCTGTCACTCGTTTGCGGCTGCGTGCTTCTATGCGCGCCGGCTTACGCGCAGAGCGCGCGGCCGAAACGCGTTTTTTATTTCCCGAAACCTGTTCAGCCCACTCCCTACAAGCCGCCGATGAAGCCGCTGACGCGCCTGGCCGATTTGAAAGCCAAGCATTGGGGTCAAAGCAACTGGAGCGAGCTGGTCATTCTCGACAACAATACCCGCGCCTATGTAATTTCAGCGGCGCCTGGTTCCCGGGTTTCCCGGCGGCTTTATCCGGATTCTCCCGCCTGGTGGGTTGTGCAGGAAGGGCGGATTCGCTTCGAAATTGAAGACGACGTCGGCAAATTTCAGATCGTGGAGGCGCGGAAGGGATCATACGTCTTTGCCGCCGAGCGCCACCTGTTTTCGCTCGAAGTGATTGGCGATCGGCCCGCGATCCGGTTCGAAGTCACGCTGGCTGACGCGACGCCCGTTTTCGACGCGAAGCCGGAAGGCGTCGGCAGCGGCGAGATTGAATACATTCCGGTAACCCTCGATACGGGCCGCAATCCGCTGGATGTTCCCAATTCAGGCGGCAAGCCGGACCGCATCCACGTGAATATCGAAGACCTCGAGGCGGCGCACAAAGGCCAGAGCGCGTGGAGCGAGCCGGCCATGCGGAAGAACCGCGTGCGAGGCAACTTCATCTACGGCCACGCCAGCGACAATCCCAGGCATCCGCCTGGTTATCGCGGCCACATGCATTCGGATTTTGCGGAGTTCTGGATCGTTCTACGCGGCCAGTTGACGTGGAAGCTTGAGGGCATCGAGAAGCCGATCCTCGCCGGGGAAGGCGACATCGTCTATGCTCCGCCGAAGACCTTTCACGAGCCCGAGTTTTATGGCAGCGGCCCGGCCTGCCGCCTCACGAGCAGCACCTATCCCAGCGCGAATCATATCTACGACGCGCCGCAGTGATGAGCCGCGGAAAAAAACGCGCCGCGAAAATACGACTTGGAGGATGGTCGAAGTGAGCAGAAGCAATTCCCGGGTCGGTTCGCCCTCCGATACCGGAGCGCCGGCAGCGCGGATGATCTGCGGCCCGGCGCCGAGGTTCCGTCAGGGCAGCAAGTGGTGATCCTCCAAAAACTTCTTCACGATCTCCCATATCAGGTCGAGGACGTCCAGCATCTGATGGTCGGAATTGACCAGGCGCACGGTGACATTCGGGCGGCCGGCGGCGAATTCCTGGGACCAGAGCGGATTTACAACGCCGTCGCGGCTCCCGTGTACAATCAACACCGGTTCGCGTACGTCGGGATAGTCCTCATAGTTCGCGCCGTCTTCCACGAGCCGGAAGTCAAGGCGGCAAGGGCGCTTTAGCCCGTAGTGATAAACCTCCATCCAGCCGCGTTCGCGCCAGGCGCGCAACACGTCCTCGCCTAAGCTCTGGGGCCAGCGGCGGGCGAACCCAAATCCCGGCGCAAGCAGGACCAGGGCGGGGAACGCGTCGGGATTCCGGGCGGCGTAGAGCGCAGCTAAATAACCTCCCAGACTCGAGCCGATCACGGCGCGAGGCTTCAGTTCCCGAGCGCGCCGGCCGATTACCGCGAGCTGGCTGGTGAGGGTGAGGTGCTCGAAATCGCCGCCGCTCAAATCGGGCAGATCCACCGGCACACCAAGCTCGGCGAAACGGCGCTCGAAATAAGCTCCTTTGCTCGAAAGGGGGCCGGAGGCGAAGCCGTGGAGGTAGAGGATGGGCGAGGTCACTCGAGCGCCAGCACCTTTTTCAGCCGGCGGACGTGGCGCTCCGCTCCGGAAAAGCGCGCGCCGAGGAAGGCGCGCACCAACTCCCGCGCCACCTCGGGCCCGATAACGCGCGCGCCCAGGCAGAGCACGTTCATGTCGTCGTGTTCCACCCCCTGGTGAGCCGAGTACGTGTCGTGGCACAGGCCGGCGCGGACGCCGCGCACCTTGTTGGCCGCCACGCTGGCGCCGACGCCGCTTCCGCAGACCACAATGCCGCGGTCCGCCTCTCCCGCCGCCACGGCGCGCGCCACGGCGATGGCGAAATCGGGATAGTCGTCGGCGGCATCAAAAGAATATGCGCCCTTGTCGTTCACTTCGTGGCCGGCGCTCGTCAACAGATTGACAATATCCTGTTTGATCGGAAATCCGCCGTGATCGAAACCGACCGCCACCCGCATGGGGCCTCCAAAGCGCGCCATTGTAGCATAGGCAAGAAGCCGGATTGCCTGCGCGCCCCTTCTCGACTATGCTTAAAAAGCTTGGGGGAAAGATGAAACAATTCAGCTATGTTTTGTGCTGGCTGCTCGGCTGCGCAGCGATGCTTCCGGCGCAAACCGCCACCGGGCGCCTGACCGGAGCCGTGATCGATCCGGCAGGGCTGCCGGTCGCCAACGCCACGGTTGACGCGAGAAATGAGGCCACTGGGGCCAGTTTTTCCAGCCCGACCAACGCCCAGGGCGTTTTAACGTTCGTCGAGGTTCCGCCCGGGTTTTACTCGATCGAGGTGAACGCAACGGGATTCCGCCGCCAGGTGATCCGGCATTTCAAGGTGGATGTAGCAAAGGACAACGTCCTGCCTCCGGTCCGTCTGGAGATCGGTTCGGTTACCGAGGTCGTCGAAGTCTCGGGCGGCGCCGGCCAGGTGCAGACAACGAATGCCGAACTGGCCACTACCATCACCACCCAGCAGATCCAGCACCTGCCTCTCAGCGATCGCAGCCCGCTGACGCTGATCGCAATTCAGCCTGGTGTGGCCTACAACGGCAATACGCCCACGGTCATCAACGGCCAGCGAACGTCTTTTTCCAATGTCACCCTGGACGGCATCAACATCCAGGACAACTATATCCGTGATAATGCGCTGGATTTTTTGCCGAACAACCTTTTAATGGATGAGGTCAGCGAGTTCACCATCACCACGCAGAACGGCAATGCGGCGCTCGGCCAGGGGGCCTCCCAAGTCAATTTTGTTACGCCCTCGGGGACGAACCAGTATCACGGAAGCCTCTACTGGTTCAACCGCAACAATGCGCTGGCCGCCAACCAGTGGTTCAGCAACCAGGCAGGCACTCCCAAGCCGCTGCTGAACCTGAACCAATTCGGTGGAACGCTCGGCGGCCCCATTCGCAAGGACAAGCTGCTGTTTTACGCCAATTACGAAGGCTATCGTCAGCGGCATGAGCTGCTTGACAATACGACGATTCTGACCGCGAGCGCGCGCAACGGTATTTTCACCTATCGCGACTCGCGCAATCGCCCGGAGCAGGTCAATCTTCTCACTCTGGCAGGCGTTTCGCTGGATCCAAAAGTGGCGGCGCTGTTGCAGCGCGTTCCCGGTCCCGCCAACATCAATAACTTCAACGTGGGCGACGGGCTGAACACCGCCGGCTACCAGTTCAATGTCCGGGATAACACCGATCGCGACAACGTGACCACTCGCCTGGATTATCTGTTTTCGAGCAAGCACATTTTCTCAGGAACCTATCACTACAACACAGATGTCGTCGACCGGCCGGACGTGGAGAACGGCTTTCACGCTGTGCCCGTCATACAAAACCACGATCATGTGCACTTTCTCTCGCTGGCCTGGCGCTGGACGCCGCTGCCTTCTTTGACCAATGAGGTCCGCGGCGGCATGAACATCGCGCCGGGAACCTTCACCAGTACGGAGCAAACGGGAAGCCAACTCTTCAGCGGTTTCATTTTCACCAACCCGATTGTCGGCTTTCAGCCGCAGGGACGCGCCACGAACACTTACAATTACCAGGACAACGCCAACTGGCAGCGCGGGAGACACAACGTCCGGTTCGGCGCTCAGATCCAGCATATTTCCGCGTCGCCATACGACAAGGCAGGCTTGCTGCCCACCTATAACATCGGACTAAGCGCGGAAAATCCAATTGCGCTCGATCCCAGCCAGTTTCCTGGAGGAATTTCGACCACCAGTCTTGATGAAGCGACGAGCTTGCTCACCAGCCTGGGCGGAATCATAGGTTCGGCTTCGCAAACCTTTAATGTGGCCAGCCGCACCTCGGGCTTTGTGCCGGGCCAGGAGTATCTGCGCCATTACAGCCTGAACAACTACTCCTTTTACGCTCAGGATAATTGGAAACTCACGCGTCGCCTGACCCTGAATTTGGGAGTCCGCTGGGAGTACATGGGGCGTTTCGACGAGCGGGACGGCCTGATGATGGGGCCCATCTTCACTAGCGCCGGAGTACGCGGCACGCTGCTAAGCGATGCCACCCTGGACCTGGCGGGCAGCGCGGTGGGTCGTCCACTGTATGCGAAAGATCTGAATGACTTCGCCCCTGTCGTGGGGATCGCTTTTGATCCCTTCGGAGACGGCAGGACCGCGATCCGCGCCGGCTACAGCATCAACTACGTCAACGACGAGATCATCAGCGCCGCGGAAAACGCCAGCTTCCAGAACCAGGGCTTGCAGTCAACCATCACCAATACCGATCTGGTAGCCACCATGAGCGGAAACTTGCCGGCGTTCGCGATTCCCGCCTATCAGATGCCGCTTCTGGCCAGCGACAATTTCGCGCTAAACCCGACTTCGGCGATTTTCGGCGTGGATCCACAACTGCGCACTCCCTATGTGCAGCAATGGAATTTCGGCATTCAGCGGGAGGTGGCGAAAAACACGGTGGTCGAGGCGCGCTATGTCGGCAATCATGGCACAAAGCTGTTGCGAGGCTTCGATTACAATCAGGTCATCATCAGGCAGAACGGATTTCTCGACGACTTCATCCGCGCCCGCAACAACGCTTTCCTTTCCCAAGCGAGCACCGGCGTCTTCGATCCCAGCTACAATTCCCGGATCCCAGGCAGCCAGCCGCTCACGGTTTTTCCGCAGCTTCCCTTCGGAGGCTTGCTGGACAATGGCATCGTGCAGTCGCTCATTCGTTCGGGCGAAGTGGGGCAGCTCGCGGCGATTTATTACGTCAACGGCCTGACCGGCCCGATTCAGTTCGTTCCCAATCCGAACACGTTCGTATCCGATCTGATCACGAATTTTTCCAACAGCAGCTACAATGCGCTGCAAGCGGAAGTGCGCCGGCGGGCTGCGAACGGCATCGAGTTTCAGGCCAATTACAGCTTCAGTAAAGTTTTAACGGATTCGATCGGCGGCAGCCAAGTGCGGTTCGATCCGTTTCTCGACCTGAACAACGGCCGGATCGAGCGGGCGCGCGCGGCTTTCGATATCACTCACGTCTTCAACGCCAACTTTGTGGTGCCGCTGCCGGCGGGCCCGAATCACCGGGTGCACTATGGCCCGGTGGACCGGCTGCTCAGCGACTGGACGCTTGGCGTCATTACCACGTGGCAATCGGGAGCGCCGTTCTCGATTCTCTCGCAGCGCGGAACGCTGAACCGCACCTCCCGGTCGGGTGAAAATACCGCCGTGACCCTTCTGAACGGATCGCAGTTGAGCCAGGTGGTCCGCTTCCAGATGACCGGCAACGGTCCGTACATTGTCAGCCCTTCCGCGTTGAATCCAGCCGACGGCACCGGCGTTAACAGTGACGGTGCGCCGCCGTTTGCAGGGCAGGTCTTTTTCAATCCGCAGCCGGGCCAGTTGGGCACGCTGCAACGGCGCATGTTTGACGGCCCATCGGCGTTTGCCTTCGATTTGAAGCTGGACAAGCAAATCGCCATCACCGAGCGCCAGCGCGTACGGCTCGAGGCGACCTTTACGAATCTCTTCAATCACCCGATCTTTTATTCCGGCGACCAATCGATCAACTCGGTCCAGTTCGGCCGAATCACTTCCGTGTTAGGCAGCGCCCGCGTGATCCAACTGGGCGCGCGCTATATGTTCTGAGGGTTGCGGTTTGGCTGGCAGGGCGCGAAAGCCTTCGCCGCAGCGCCCGCAGCCTCCGGCGTCGGATGGCCGGGGGGGCATTTTTCGGGGAAAGCGCCTTTCGGCAGCTTGCGCTAACGCAGATCGCGCAGGTGCGCCGGTTCTGGGACGCTGATGGCCTGCACCTGAGCGGACACGTCCGGCTGGTCGGCCAGCATGACGGTCAACGTGTTCGTTCCCGGAGTGGAGCCGAGTTTCCAGGTGAGACGCACGCGGCCGAGCTCATCCGTTACCAAGCTGGAATTCACGACAGTGCCCGTGCCGCTGGCTTGGCTCGCTAACTGCAACCCGGGATAGGGGACGTAGTTATCATCGCGGACGCGAAAAGCGAGGTCCTCGTCCAGCTTGGGGCCGATCCCGCCGCTCGCCGTCTGGCTCACCACCGGCGCGATCAGCCCGCTCGCCAGCAGCGCCGCGCTGACCCTTTCCAGAGTGAGACCCGCTTCATTCGGCCGCACCAGCACAAATGCCCGGCTCGTTTCGTAGCTCGCGTCGGGGCCCTGCGCCGTGATCTCGACGACACCCGGCGAATTGCCCGTGATCGGGAACGAGGCGCTCCGCGCGCCCGCAGGAATGATGACCGAAGAGGGAATGGAGATCGCCGGTCCCGAGGCGCCGAGGGCGACGGTCACCGGCGCCCCGGCCGGAGCGCCCAGGGTAACCGAAGCGTTCACCGTATGGCCCTGAATCACTCCCGAGACCGGCCAGACCGAAAGCCGCACCTGTTTGACCAGGCTGGTGTCGGCTTGCGCGCGGTTATCCGTGATACTGCTGAAATAACTTTCCCACGCTGTCCGAATCGCGTCCACCTTGGCGATGTCGGCCTGCGACGGCGTTGTTCCGGCCGGCGTCAGCAGGGCAAAAGCAAATCGGAACCGCTTTTGTGAAAGGGTTACATCGGGGGCGCGCCGCCCCAGGGCCGCGACGATCATGTCGAGGGTAATATCCAGCCTGCTGCCATTGAACAGGATTCCCGGCTGGGGCGGATGGTCGGGCGGAAAGTCTATGGAGGGCTGGCGGACGAGAAAAGACGGGGCCACGTCGGAGGCGGCCCGTAAGCCCATTGCGTATTGATCGAGAGCGCTGTAATGCTGATTGACTTTCTGCGTCTCGAAGCGCGGGGAAGCGCCTGCGCCGTGGTCGATGATCTGGTTGCCCTCCATCACCGAAGCGTCGCTGTTGAAGTAGAAACTCCAGTGCTGGAAGTCGCGCCCCAGCAGATCGGTGGACGGCTGCCCGGTGGCCGGATCTATGAATTGTAAGTAGGCAAGAAACCGGTGCCCGGATTCCTGGCCCAGAACGCTCAAGGTGCTGTTGGGCCCGCAAATCCCGCCGCTCGGCAGCATCTGGCTGGGATTGGACGGATACTGGCTCAGGGAGCCCAAATACACCAGATCCTGAAAGCGCCCGGCGGCTCCGACCGTGGCGCCCAGATCGAACTCCTCGATCGGCAGGTTGGCGCTCACAGTGAGGCCGATGCCGTGGATCCAATTGTGGACCGGAACGCTGAAAGCGCAGGCCCCCCCGATCTGGTCGCTCCGGTTTACGGTGTCCAGCACGATCAGATAATCGTAGGCATCTTCGTGATTGCGGAAGAACTTGGCCGCCACTCCGCCTATGTCAAACTGCGGGGTATTGATGAATTCCTCGACAATTGTGCTTTTGAAGGTGGCCGCGGAGCCGGCCGCGAAATCCACTAGTGTGTAAAGAGCGAGGTTGATATCGCCTCCCTGGGCAATGCCCACGGCGACGGCGGGCGTACCGGCCACATGGATTCCGTTGTAAGAGAATTCGATGCGGCCGTCAGGATACAAGGCGGCTTGAAAAGTCTGGCGGCCCACCGAGGGCCCGGGGTTGGGGCTGTAAACCGGCACGTTCTGCCAACTGATTACGAATCTGGAAGCGGAAGACAAATAGCTGATGGCGGCACCGGGCTGGGATGGGTCGAGATCGGTGTACAGCGGCGCCAGGCGGGGCGGGCCGGCGACAAGGCGCACGCCGGGGTCTTCGCCGCTTTGCCAGGACCGGTCGTCCGCTCTCCCGAGCGTGATGTGGCCGTCGGACCCTATAAAGAGGCTGGCATAACGAAATCCAAAGAAAGGAAAAACGAACGGAAGAGGAACCTCTTTCGAATCGTCGTCGCCCAGCGAGAGCTGAGTAGAGGCCGCGAGCACGCTGGCGTCGAATCGCGAGGAAGCCACGTCGAAGGTATATTGCGCCGCGTTGGCGGCGGCCGGTTTAAACTCCACGGTTTTCTGATCCAGATCGAAGCCGGCGAGCACGACGTTGTCCGAATCGTCGATCATCGCGATTTGGCCGGCGTCGGGCAGCACCGCTTCGACCGGCTGCTCGGGCGAGAGAGCGCGCTGCGCCCGCCGCCGCGCTTCGTGCCAGCGATGGCGGAAAAAAACGGATAGCGGGTCAAGAACATCCCGCTTGGGGGCCGAGCGAGCCCACAAGCCTGTCACCAGCAAGAGCCCTGCCACGAGAATTCGTCTCATAAAAGATGACCGTGGAGCGGCGGCTACGCGAGAACTCCCCCGCCCTACAGAGCCGTATGCGCCCGGAGCCATCATCCCAGGTGCATCACGACCATCTTCAGCTCCGTCATTTCCTGAATTGCATAATGGGGCCCTTCTTTACCGAAACCGCTCTCCTTGAGCCCGCCGTAAGGCATCAGATCCGCGCGCCACTGCGGTCCCCAGTTGATGTGCAAATTGCCGCTATCGACTTCGCGCGCGAAGCGCATGGCGGACTCCAGATTTTCGGTGAAAATGCCCGCCGACAGGCCGTACCGCGTGTCGTTGGCCAGCGCTATTGCCTCATCGATGCTGGATGCGGGCGTGAAGGCGACCGCCGGACCGAATAACTCGTCGCAGGATATACGCAGGCGCGGATGGACGTCGGCCACCACGGTGGGGCTGTGCAAGGCGCCTTGTCTGCCTCCGCCGGCGACGACGCGCGAACCGGCCGCCACCGCTTCCTGAATCCATTCCTCAACCCGCTTGGCGTCATGCTCGCGGATCATAGGGCCCATGCGGGTCTTGGCGTCGAGGGGATTGCCTGTGGTGATCGCTTCAACGCGAGGCTTCACGGCCTCCAGCACCTCACCGTAAATCGGCTGCAACGGAATCACGCGCTGCGTGCTGATACAGACCTGCCCGGCGTTGGCGAACCCGGTGGCGGCAATCGCCTGCGCGGCTTTTTCGAGATTGGCGTCCGGCAGGATGATCAGGGGCGAATTGCTGCCGAGCTCCATCGTAACCTTTTTCAAGCCCGCGATCTTGCAGATATGCTCGCCGACATCACGGCTGCCGGTGAAGCTGATCTTTCTCACCCGAGGGTCGGAACACAACGCATCGCCGATTTCACCGCCGGACCCAGTCACGCACTGAATCCCTTCCGGCGGAATGCCGGCTTCCAGGAGCACCTCGGCCAACTTCAGAGCCGAGAGCGGCGTGTCGGTGGCGGGCTTTATGATCACGGTGTTGCCGCCGGCGAGGGCCGGTCCAACCTTGTGCGCCACCAAATTCAGGGGAAAATTGAAGGGGCTGATGGCGACGACTACTCCACACGGAATCCGGAGTGTGAAGCCCAGGCGATTCGCCGCCCCGGGCGCGCCATCGAGCGGCACCACCTCGCTCGAAAGGCGCTTCGCTTCTTCTGCTGATTCTTCCAACGTGCCGACTGCGCGGGATACCTCGTACCGGGCTTCCGCCAGGATCTTGCCTTCCTCGAGCGTGATGGTACGGGCGAATTCTTCGGAGCGGCTTTCCAGCAAATCGGCGGCGCGGCGAAGGCGCAGGTAGCGCTCGTAGCCGGGCAGTTGTCGCATGGTTTTCGCGCCGCGTGCGGCGAACTCCAGAGCACGCTGGATATGCTCCTGGGAGGCGCGCGGCACGGTATCTACGACCGAGTTATCAAACGGATTCTGGACAGGGATTTTCTGGTTTCCCTCGATCCATTCACCTGCCACCAGCATTCTCATGTCAGCACGCCTTTTCGGAGTCTAGCAGATTCGGAAATCGGAATGCTCCGGGCGGCTAATCCGGCACGGCCGGGCCGACCGAAGCATTTCTTAAACGGCTATGTGCTGGGACCGCAGCCTTCGGACGCCGGCCTGAAACATTGGCAACCGCTACCGCCCGGCCCGAAAATTCCGGTGGAGCGAGCCGGCTCTTTTGGGCTCGAGCAACCGCTGCACGCAGGTCCGCACGGAGTTGCATCCATCGGCGGCCGGGCGAAGGCGCGGCGCCTGCCCGTCAGCATCAATCATGCCGAATCCGAACGGCTGGCTGCCGCTGCGCGGCGCGTCGAAGACCTGCCAGACGACGATGTAGGGACAACCCCAGCGGGCCGCCGTCTCGATGGCTGTCATGAGCCTCGGCAGCACTCCGCCGGTTGGGAGCTGCTCAAAGCGTTCGCGGGCGAAACCGAGCTCGCCCACCGCTACGAAGCGTTCTCCAAAAAAGCGTTTTCCCGCCGCCGAGAGAGAAGCGCGGGAGCGAGCGCGCATCGCGTCCAGATCGCGCCGGAGCCGCACAGCGATCTGCTTGGGATTGACGTCGGTGTTATGAGCCTCAAACGGAGCATTCACCGATTCGTAGCTCGAATAGAGCAAAAGGTCAAAGCGAACCTGTGGCACGACGTCGTACAGGGCGCCCCACGAGCCGCGCGGGCTCTTGCGAAAGGAGCCTGCCTCCGGAGCGATTTTCAAGTTCACCAGCGATATCTCAAAACCGTGGACGAGGCGCAAACTCGCCTGGGGATGGGCTGCGCGCGCTTGCTCGATCGCCTCGTTGCGGGCGCGGGTCCAGGCGGCGATGTTCTGAATGGCGCGGTCGGGCGACCCGGTGTAATTCATGATCTCCAGCATCTTTTCATCTGCTTCGGAATTGGCAACGATGACGGTCTTCGCCGATTGCCCGATTTCCTCGTAAAGAAAGTTGCAAAGCTCCCGGATCTGCCGGCGCTCGATGCCATCTTCCAGAGCGGACCAGGGACGGAACAGGTTCAGATCATCGGGGCCGCCGCCGTAATCCGCAGCAGAATAAGTGGTCAGAATGATCGTTTCGAAAGCCGGGTTGTGGAGCACGGCCCGATAACGCGGCAAAGCTAGAATGCGCGCCGGAGTGAGGCGCTCCTCTCGGGAGCTTCGCGCGGGCTCCAGAAGGTCGGTAAACGTGAGCGGCGACCCGGGCGCATGCCGGTAGTCGAAGCGGGCGCCCAGATAAAGCCGGAAGACCTTGGCTCCGGTCTCCGCCGCATACTGCTGCGCCTGGGTCAGCAAATCAGCGCTTCGGGAACGTGGGCCAACGCCGTCCCACTGATAAAAACCGAGACGGCTTGCAAGGCCGGAGCCGCACACCGGCCAGGCAAGAAGAAGCCAGAGGCTCGCGAGCAGGGCGCGACATCGGACGCTCATCTGCCTTGGATCTCCAGAGTGGCCGGGTCGCTGCGGCCTTCCGCTGTTTCGACGATAATCTTGGCGGGTCCGGAAGGAAGGTCCGCCGGAAGCCGCGCATTGATCTGGTTTTCTCCGGCGTAGAGCACCTCCGCCGGACGGCCGGAAACCAACACGCGGGTCGCGCCGGGCCGGCTCGCGTCGCCGTTCAGGTCCGACCCAAAAATGCTGATTACGGCGCCGGGAGCAACTGGCGGCGGCGTGTGCGCAAGGCCGTCAATAATTCCATCGGCGTCAATGGCGGGAATGCTGCGCGCCGGAAGCCGGCGAACTGGAGGGCGGAACAAGTTCCGGATTCCCGCGCGGCGGGCGAGATGGATCGCAATCGGGCCCGGGCGGCCAGGATCGAGCACCAGGTACCCGATCGGGTCGCGCCGAAGAGCGACGGGCCCCGTGTCGGCGCTCGCCGTCCAGCCGCCGTCGGCGTTTTGTCGAACCAATATCATGTCGTCCGGCCCCAGGCTGGCTCGAATCTCGGCCGTCCCGCTTCTCGTCCAACGCCATCCGGCCGCTTCGGGCCGATTTGACCAGTTCACGTAGGCACTGAGCGCCGCACGATCGTAGAGGCTTCGCAAAGCCGGCAAGCGCCGCCACTGGTAGCGAGAGACAAGGAGAGCTTGCGCCGCACGACGCAACGGAGTCGCATAAATAAGGCATCCGGCCTTTCCGGCTTCTTCGCATGCGAGCAGGGCGTCATACTTAACGGCCGGGACCCGCGTGAGCCGCCGGATGCCGAGAGCCTGCATCCATAGAATGGAATCCAGGGGACGGGCGGGACCCAGAATCAAGTTCTCCGCCTGGCGGCGAATCGGGTTCCAACCTGGATCAGGGGATGGAAGCCCGAGAACCGTCTCACCCGGCTCCTCCGAGGCCGCCAGCGCGAGCAGGCTGGAGGGACCGTCTGGAACGGCTCCGGCCCGGTGAAAAAAAGCCTCCCAGCTCAGGCCGGCCGCGAATATCCCCAGACACGCACCCAAGGGAAGCATTTTTTTGGCGCGTTTCGCAACGAGGCCGGAGAACAAAGCGATCGCCAGCTCCAGTTCCGGCAATGTGCTTCCGCTCCGAGGAACGCACAGTGCCGCTGCCAGGACGCCGCAGGCTCCGGCCAGCCAGCGCCTGCGGGCGAACTGGACCAAAACGATCGGCAGCAGCGCGAGCTCGAGCGCATGCGCTGCATGGTCGTGCCGAGCGAGATCGAGCCAACGATGCGGCGCAAGCGTGAAAGCCAGAGCCGTCCACCATGCCGGCAGCGCCAGAGCGCGGGCCAAATAGACTACGCCTACCGGGGCCGCCACGTAGCTGAGACCGCCGGCGACCAGTCGCGCACGCTCAAAGGGCAGCCCGGTTGAAGCCACTGCCGCTGTCAGCAGAGGAAGACCCGGCGAACCCAAGCTCAGGACGGGCGAGCCTCCGCCCCACTCGGTCTGCCACTGCCACGGCTTTGGGTTTCGCGCATACCATCGCGCCAGCTCGGCGTCCGCTGAAGGAGCAGATCGGCCCAGCATGTATGGAGCGATGATCGCCAGCGAAATAAGCAAAAGGGCCGGCGCAGCGGGAAAACGCAAGAACGGGTTCCGCATCACCGAGCCACTTCGATGGACACGGGAGGCAAAATGCGGCCGTGGAGGCGGAGGGTCAGCGCGTGTTGTCCCGGCCCGATCTGTGAAGGCGTCTTTATGATGATGGCGTAATGCTCCGAGAGCGGATTCACACAGCGTATCTGAATATCCTGAGCCGGCACGCCGTCAATATCCGCCGCGATTTCCGGGGATGGCCCAGCCTCCTCCACTTCGACTTTAATAGCGCGGGTTTCGATTCGAAAAGCGGAGAGCAATTCGGTCGCGTCGGTCACGCCAAACAGCCGCGGGCGCCGCGGAGGAGGCGGAATCAGGCGCAGCCGGGCGACATTCGACACCGGCCGCCCCAGCATCCACAGCCGGACCTGCACAAGGCCCGTCGGCACTCCAGCCGGAAGAAAGGCATTGATCTGCAGGGGCGCGCGCCCGAGATCCTCGGAGACATAGCAGGGCAGAGCTTTACACCCGTCAATCTCGATTTCGAGGTTATTGATGTCCGCATCCGGACTAAGATTTTTCACCCACAGCGAAACGGCCGAAAAACGTCCCGAGACAGGAACCAGCCGGTCGCCGGTATAGGTGTTGCCAACTTCCACCAAATGGACTCCGTCCTGGGGAGCGAGGGACCGAGTCCATCCCCATGGCCGTTTCCGGGCGCAGATCCAGAGATCCGGGGTATTGGCTCCATCCAGCGAGAGCAATTGCAGGTCGCGCTCTTGGCAATATGCTCGAAGTTCTTCGGCGTCGAAACGCACTCCGCTCCAGGTGTCCGCAGGCCGTTGCTTGCCTTCGGAGAGGCCGTTGAACTGGCACTTCAAAAGTCCACTGGTCTTGAGCACCCGCCGCGCTTCGCTCAGATAGCTCAGCACTACGCTGCGTCTTGGTATGTGCTGGAACACGGCGTAGGAGTAGCAAAAGTCAAATGACTCATCCGTTATGCCGGACAAATCGCAGCCCGAAACCAACTCTGCCGCAGCATTCGGGATACCCTCAATGTTCCGCCGGGCCAAACGTATCATTTCCGGCGAAACATCGACGCCGGTGATCCGTCCAAAATCGCGGCTCAGCGGAACCAGGAGACGGCCGGGACCGCAGCCGATCTCGAGCGCGGAAAGGGTCTGAGGGGCCGACGGGAACCGCCGGAACTCGGATCTTAAGGTCGTAAGCACCGGCGCAGCGGTGGCAAAGAACTCTTCCGTGGACTGGCAGCGTCCGCCGAAGGCTACGTAGTAAGCGGCGTTCTCCCGGGCGCGGCGGTCCCAATCTTCGCGCATCTGCTCGCTGATTTCGGGCTCCGCCATTCCCTCATGATATAACGCCTGTCAGCGGCTCTTTCTGCGGAAGCAGGCCGCCTTGCGGGCAGGAATCCGAATGGTCCCGATTCGCCGCCGAGTGACGCCGCCGGCGACTTTCGGCGCTTTTCAGCGGGAGCGTGTTATAACGGGCAGTTCGCGATGCCACTGCGATTCGATGACGTCTATCTGCCGCCTCTGGCCGGCATATCGCTTGATTTTGATGATGCGACAATTGCCGGCGTGGCGGGGCCGAACGGGGCGGGGAAGAGTCTGCTCCTCGAACTGGCAGCCGGGACGGTGGCCGCGGAACGGGGCCGCGTGGAAGCGCCTTCACAGACGGTCCTGATTCGCGTGGGACCCGGCGATTCCGGGCGTATACGGCAGGAAATCGCCGAGGCTGCGGCCGCCGCCACAAAGGTGTTACTTATCGATCACGCGCTGTCGTTGCTTGACGGCGCCGCGCAGGTCCACTGCATCCAGCAGTTGCACAGATTGCGCCGGAGGGGCTCCATAGTTCTGATTTCTTCCCATGATCTTTGCCTGCTCGCGCGGATCTGTGACGTGGTGATCGCTCTCGACAACGGCCGCATCGCGGAGCAGGGAGACCCGGGTCTGGTTTTAGCGAACTATCGCCGGCGCACCTTGGAGCGCAGCCGCATGGCAGGGGCTTTGACCGCTATGATTCCGTCCTCCCGCCGCGGGGACGGCCGCGCGGAAGTGGCTTCGATTGAGATTCGAGACGCATCCGGGAACCCCACGACCACCGTGCGCAGCGGCGAACTGATCACTGTGTCGGCCGAATTGCGGTTTTTGGAGCCGGTCGAAAACCCAGTGGCCGGCATACTGATTCGAAACCGCATCGGCGTCTGCGTCTATGGAACAAATACGGAGCTCGAACAGACGCCGATAGGCTTCCGCCGCGCTGGCGAGGCGGTCCGGGTCGAGTTCCAGTTTGCTTGTGATCTCTGCCCGCAGGAGTACACGCTGACCGTCGCGTCCCATGATCCCAACGGCGCAGAGCACGACTGGCTGGAGGACGCGGTGCTCTTCTCGGTCGTCGACAGCCGTTATACCGCGGGAATTGCGAACTTGAGGGCCAAAGTGGCCGTAAAATGAGGCCCCGGAAGATCCGCTGTGGATCAGGACGGAGCCATGGACGCCGCCTCCTGCGTGAGCACGACCAGATCCACGCGGCGGTTCTTGCGGCGGCCTGATTCCGTCTCGTTTGATTCGAGCGGCTGGTATTCTCCATACCCTGCGACGGCTAGGCGTTCCGGAGGAAACCCCAGTTCGCCGGTAAGCACTTTCAACACGGCTATGGAGCGCGCTGTGGAAAGCTGCCAGTTGGAGGGAAATCGGCGCGAGTGAATGGGCGTGTCGTCGGTATGCCCCTCCAATCGGATTTCGCCCGGCACTTGCCGGAGCGCCTGGGCCACCTTGGCTAAAATTCGACGCGCCTCTGGCGAGACGGCATCATCGCCTGGAGCAAAGAACGCGGATTCCTTCAAGCTCAAGACCAGACCGCGCGGCTCGAGCGAGATCTCGACCTCTCCGGAAGTGATTTCCCGATGAAGGAGCGCCGCCAGCCTGTCTCTGGATGGCTCCAGCTCGCCCATTGTCAGACCGAGAGCGGCCCCTTGTCTGGATGCGGCGGCGGCTTCCGCGGCTTGCCGGGAGGGAACGGGGCGGCTATTTCCTCGCGACGCTTGTGTGCCGGCGGCGGCGTAGGAATCGAAGGTGGCCGCCATCGCGGCGATCTTGCGCTTATCCACCTGCGATGAGGCGAACATGACGACAAAGAACGCGAATAGCAGCGTAATGAAGTCCGCGTAAGAGACCAGCCAGCGCTCGTGGTTCATGGCTCTTTCGTCTTATCGGCCGGTTCGGGGAAAATCTGGATTCAAGAGGCGGGATGGAATTGCAGGCGGTCCACGATTTCGGGAGAAGAGAACTGAAGCCGGAAGCTGCGGCCCTCGTAATAAGCCTGCCATTGGTCCTTGTAGTGTGAGGAGAAAGGCTGCCCGGACTCTCCGGTAGTGATATTGTGCAGCGAGTAATCGAGATTGGATAGATCCACGATCATCCGCATTGAGGGCCCCATGCGCGTAGTGGTCTGCTTGATGGTAGTGGTTGTACCGGATTGCCGGAACGGGCCGATGTCAAACCAGCGCCGGATCAAGGGGATACTGTGCCCTATCGGGTGAGCAAGAGTGGTCTCCAAATATTGTCCCCAGGTGGCGGTGGACCTGGCCGGCATGCCGCGCAAATCATGAAGGCTGCGCTCCAGGCTGCGCACGAGCAGGTCGTCATAGTCCTTCACCCATCCGGGCGGGCGTGCGGCCAGCACCTGCGCGACGAAAGCCGTGCCCATCTGCGAGCTGTAGAGCGCCGCGCGGTCGCCGGCGGCGGCCTCCACCAGGCTGCGCAAAAACCGGTTGTAGGTGATCGCTACCAGCACGGGAATCGGTTCGTCCGCGCGAAACTGCCCATCCCAGGCGCGCAGCCGCGCTGCCACAGAGCCGAGCTCCGGCTCCGAGGGCTTCCGCCGGATGATCGCCCGCACGAGATTTTCTGCAAACTCGTGGGCGAACGCGGAATACACGTCCGTCTCGATCCGCAGGAAGTCGGCCGGCTCGAACCGGCTGCCATTTTGTAAAAGCTCGCGAATCCGATTGCTTCGGAATTGGGAGGCGAAATTGCCGCTCACAGTATAGGGATAATTGGGCGGGAACGGATTTTGGTTGGCCGTTACGATCATGCCCGACTGGGGATTGTAAGCGCGCGGGAGCTGATCGAAGGGTATATAGCCCTGCCAATCGAAGCGGCCGTTGCCGGGCACAGGTACGCTGCCGTCGAACCCTTTGCGGATGGGGAGCTTGCCAGCCGCCTGATAGCCGATATTACCGTCTACATCGGCGTAGACCCAGTTCTGGGCGGGCCCGCCGTAGCGCTCGAGGGCGCGGGTGAAGGCTGGCCAATCCCGGGCGCGGTCAATCTCGATGAACGGAAACTGCCACACAGTTGGGTCGGCGGCAGTCCAATGCAAAGCCGCCTTTTGGCCGCCCACCTCGGCCACCACAGGTCCATAAGAAGTGAAGGACACCGGGAGCACGACATCGGCCGCTCCTTTCACGTGGATAATCTCCTGCTCAACCCGCTCCGCGACTGGTGACAGATAGAGATCCTGCACGTCGAAGCCAAGATTGGTGGCGCCCCAGGCGATGCGCTCGTTGTGGCCGAGAATCACCCCGGGAACGCCGGGCACGGTGACCCCGATTGCGTTGAGTCCCGGCGCCTTCAGGTGGACGCTGTACCAGATACATGGGATCGAGTAATCGAGGTGAGGATCGTTGGCGAACAGCGGTTTGCCGCTGGCGGTGCGCGCTCCAGAAACCGCCCAGGCGTTGGAGCCGGGCGCAAATTCACGCCCCGAACGCACCGGCAAAAGCGCCTGGACCTGCTCGGGCGTGGCCCGCTCGAGCAGAGAACGCTTCATGATCTCGTCGCGCCAGCTATTTGTCAGAGTGCGAAACATATGCATGGCGACGAGGATGGAATCGACGATTTCCCAACTCTTCGGCTGGTAGTTCAGAAGATGAAATTCCAAGGGCAGGTTGCCGCGATGAGACTCGATGAACGCGTTCACGCCGGCGGCATACGCCGCAAACAGGGCCCGATCCTCCGCAGGCAAACGCGCCCGGGCGGCGAGCGCAGCCCGCTTCAGCCCCAAAACGCGGCTCTCGCGATCGCGATCGAGCATGGACGGACCGAAAATTTCGGAGAGCTCGCCTGCGGAGACTCGCCGGAAGATGTCCATTTGCCAAAGGCGATCCTGCGCGGTGACGTAGCCCTGTACCCAGAGCGCGTCAGGAATGGAGTGGGCTTCGATATGGGGGACGCCGAGGCGGTCGCGCCCTGCGACGGCGTCCGGAAATCGGGGACCAGAAATCGAGCCGCTGGTGACGGCCAGGGGCCGGAGGGCGATCCAATAGAAGATCGCGGCGCAGCCTAGCACGGCCGCTGCCAGCGTGGGAAGCAGGATTCGAACGAGGCGGCTCAAGCGCAGAGAATCATTGTATCGAATCGGTAATTACAGGCCGCGGGTTGCCGGGTGATCCGGCTGTCAGGATGGCAAGCATCCGTAAAAGGTTGAGCGGGATCCGGACACACTGAGCCCCTATGATGTCAGGGAATCCAGTAACAGGGCTTGCCGTTGTCCTCGCACAGGAAAATCCGGAAGCCCTCCGGGACATGCGCTTTGGTCCAGGCGGCGCCGTTCACAAAGAAAGGCTTCGTCCAGGCTTCGCTGTCGATGGTTTTCGGAGTGATAACCGAAACCGACAACATGCCCAGGGCCGGATAGCCCGTGCGCGGATCCATGATGTGGCTGTATATCTTCCCATCGGCCTGGAAGAATTTTTCGTAGGTTCCGGAAGTAGAGAGCGATTGGTCTTTCAGATCGACCTCGGCGGCCGTTATCTCCTCGGACTTCGGATCGCGAATCCGGACGTGCCATCCCTTCTCTCCGGGGGGGGCGCCCATGGCATAAATGCTGCTGCCGGCGGCGCTGATGAGAGCCGAATGGATGCCGGCGTCGCGTAACACGTCGGCCATCTTGTCCACCGCATATCCCTTACCGATGCCGCCAGGATCGAGCTCGACGCCCGGCTTGTCAAAACTGACCGTGCGGGATTGAGGATCCAGATGGATGTGCCGATAACCCACGTTTTGTAGCGCTTCGTGGATCTTCGCCGGCTCAGGCAAGTGGCCAGTCCCCCGATAAAAGCCCCAAACACGCATGAGCGGTCCCACAGTCCAATCGAATGCGCCTTCACTGCGCGCGCTGTACTGCTGGCATTTTTCGAGCAGGTCAAACAGCTCCACGGAGACCTTGACCGGCCGGCGGGCGGCTTCACGATTGATTTCGCTCAATTCGCTTTCCGGCTTATAGTTGCTTAAGAGGTCGTCCAGGCGGCGGGCCTCCTGCAAGGCGGCGCTCACTGCCGCTGAAAGCTGCGCCCGGTCTTCTCCGTAAGCGGCGATTGTGTAAACGCTCCCCATAGCCGAGGTGGAGTTTTCGTAGCGCAGCATCTCGGCGCGCAGCGACGCCTGCCGGCCAGAGATTCCGCTGGCGAGCAGGAGCACGATGACGGGGGCGCGGTGTTTGATGCGTTCGAGCAACGTCTCGACACGCTGGGCGTGCTGGGGGCCGTGGTCGATGGAGAATTTCAGGTCGGGGATGTAGCGCAGGGGGAACCGCGAGGCCAGCTCGTGCCGCAAAAAGCCGCGGGCGTGATCGAGGGTGCGCAGGATTTCTTCGTCCCGGCTGCGGGATTGTTCTTCCGATTTGCTGCCGGTCTGTACGGCCGGGCTCACATTCACCCGAGCCTGTTTGCCATCCGGCGAAAGCCGCACGCTGGTGACGGTAAGCGACCCGAGGCGGGGGTCAGCCAGCTCGTTCTCGATCAGTTCCGCTAGCTCCGAGCGGAGCTGCTCGGCAACCCGCTCGATGCGTTTTTCCTGCACAAAACCACGATATCACACAGAAAAGACGAAACAGAATTCGTATCGCGCGGATGCTGGGCTGTGTGTGCTCGTTGCACGGCATTTGGAGAAACCGTCCGAGAAAATGAGCTTGACAACACAATGTAAGAGGATTAAATTGGGCTCAATTAATTGCTTGGGGTTGTGTATGTGCAGTTTGCTCCGCCTAACCGCTAGGTTATCCGCGGCCGGTGTCTTGCTGGTACTGACGGCCGCAATCGTTTTCGCTCAGTTGGATTACGGATCGATCACCGGTTTCGTTAAAGACCCTTCTTCAGCGGTAGTCCCGGGGGCCAAAGTGACCATCCGAAATGAAGCCACCGGCCAAGTGCGCTCGACGGAGACCAATGAATCGGGCTACTACGTGATCACTAATCTTCCGCCCGGAGTGTATACCATCACGGCGGAAAAAGAGGGCTTTAAAAAGTACCAATCCGGGCAAAACCGGTTACAGCCCAACTCGACGCTATCCAATGATATCACCTTGACGCTGGGCGCGACCACTGAGACAGTCGAAGTCACCGCATCTGCCGCCCCGCTGCAAACCGAGTCGGCTACGGTGCAGAAGGAGGTGACCGGCACGCAGGTGCTCGACCAGGAATTGAATGGCCGCAATCCGATTTTCATGGTCCAACTGTTACCGGGCGTGCATGGGAACAATGGGATAACGCTCGGCGACTTGAATTTCGCCGCCACCGGGGGCCAGTCGTGGCAGATCAACGGCGCGCGCGTTTGGGACACTCTCGTTACCTTTGACGGCGCGCCGGCGGTGCGCACCCGCTCGAACGGCGCAATCATCGGCAGCGCCGACGTGGATTCGACGGCGGAAATCCAAGTGTTGACGGCGGACTATGCGGCTGAGTACGGCCGAGCCGCTGGCGGGCAAATCCGCGTCGTCAGCAAGAGCGGCACCAGGGACTTCCACGGCAGCTTGTACGAATATTTCCGCAATTCCGACTTAAACGCCAACACTTGGCAGCGTAACCTGAGCCCTACGACGAACTTTACTACACCGTTCCGCTACAACAACTTTGGGTTCGCTGTGGGCGGCCCGATCTGGCTCAACCGGAAATGGCGCGAAAAGCTCTTCTTTTTCGTCGCTGAAGACTGGATCCGCAATCGCAACACAGACACCCAAACTCAGGCTGTTCCCACGCTTTTGATGCGTCAGGGAAATTTCAGCGAGTTGCTCGGACCCAACCCGTTTTATAGCGGCGTGCACCTGATTTACGATCCGACGACCTGCCCGAGCCTGGGTGCGGCTTCTTGCCAGCCTTTCCCAAACAACATCATTCCTCAGAGCCGGCTCAGTCACAACGGCATTGCGATTCTAAACGCTTACCCCGCTCCTACGCCGGGCTTTCTTCAGGGGAACCAGAATTGGATCGCACAAGCCGCACATCCCTACAACCAGCGCAAGGACACTCTGAATATCGATATTCAGGCCACCGACAAACAGCACATTTCCGGCCGGAAATCGGGCGCTCAATATTTTGAATATCAGCCCTTCGACCAAGGCTCGGGTGAGACCGGCAAATACTTCAACCGGCCGAACCAGACCAACACGATTTCCTGGACTTACACGATCAATCCGACGCTGGTCAACGAAGCCAGGATTTCCTTCAGCCTTGACGATGTGTACATTCCGGTGAACACCAGCTTGCCCGGGTTTAACCGGTCTGTATTTGGCATCGATTATCCCTATCTCTTCGGCGGAAAGGATATTCCCGGCAAGATTCCCACGGTGAACGTTCCGGCGCCGTTTTACAGCCTGGCAGGCGGTCCGTATCCCTCGCATTCTTCAGGGCCCATTTGGACGGGCGGCGATAGCATTACCAAAATCTGGAAGAACCATACTTTTAAATTCGGCTTTTCTTTCGAGTACTCCGGCGAGAACGACGGCGACCAGATCAATGTGGCCACCGTGCCTGGAGGCAGCAACAATCAGAATGGAACCTTCACATTTACCGACGCCCGCACCGGCTTAGGCGCGACTTCCGGAATCGGTCTGGCGAACTTGGCGCTCGGTTTGGCGGACAGCTACACTGAGATCGGCCCCCGAGCCTACACAATCTGGCGCGGCGGAATGTGGGAGGAGTTCGCTCAGGACTCCTGGAAGGCCACCCAGAAGCTGCATGTCGACTACGGTTTGCGGATCACTACAATTCAGGGTTTCCATCCGCTGTGGGGCAATGCGGATTACTTCGATGTTGGGCTGTACAACTCCGCGCAAGCCGTACAGGTTGACCCTAAGACGGGCAACGTGATCCTAGGTACTGGCAATCCCTACAACGGGGTGGTGATTCCTGGCTTCAGTTCGTTTCCCAGTTCTGCTCAGGGACGCGTTCTTGCCGCCAGTGCGAACATCTGCGACGGCGCGCCATGTTCGGGCCTTTTTGCGCCAAACCTGTCGAAAAGCTATATCGCCCTTCAGACTGCCCTACAGCCAAGATTGGGGATCGCCTATCAGCTCACTCCGAAGACCGTCGTGCGCTCCGGCATCGGACGCTTTGTCACACGCATGGGTCTGCTGGACAACATCTTCCCAGGTGGAAATTCCCCCTTCCAACCGTTCGTGACGGTGACCAATGTCTCGGTCGACAACCCCGGCGCCGCGCTCACGACCGGCACGGCAGCCCCTCTGACCATGACGACTCTCAACCCCCGCCTGAAGCCGCCGGAGGCGTGGAACTGGAATGTCACGATAGAGCGCCAGTTACCGGGGGATTCGCTGGTCTCGGTCGGCTACGTTGCACACCGGGGATTACACGCCTGGGACGTTTACGATATCAATCAGCCCATGGCTGGCGCCTTGCAGGCCAATCCTGGGATTAATGTAAACTTTCTGCGCCCCTATAAGGGATTCGCCGCCATCCAGGAAGAGGAAAGCGTTGTGAATTCCATGTATAACTCCCTCCAGATCTCCTTCAGCCGCCCTTTCAAAAACGGACTGATGCTCGGTATTAGTTATACGCTTTCCAAGAGCATGGACGGAAGCTCGAACTACCGTGATATCGTCCCGGATACGTATGACACAAGGAATCTGTGGGGGCCTTCGGAATACGATACGCGGCACGCCCTCTTGATCAACTACATTTACCAGTTACCGTTTTTGAAAACCAGCGCCGGCCTTTCCCGGAAATTGCTGGGAGGCTGGGAAATAGCTGGTGCGATGCAATTCCAAACCGGGACGCCCTGCGGCATAGGCAGCAACAATGATTTTGCCGGCGTGGGCGAATTCGGCAGCTTCGGCGTCAGTGGCTGCCCGGAGGGCCAGTTTTGGGTTTTGAACGGACCGGTCACCATCAATACGGGGGCATTCGCCGGACCCGTTACAAGCTCCACCTCGCCCCGATACTTCACCGTGAACGTATCGCCGCCGCCGGCAGGAACCTTCAATTTGCAGCACGGCGTCCGCGATTCAATTTATGGCCCCGGTTTGCAGGATTGGAACATCGGATTGCTCAAAAGTTTTCCAGTGACCGAAAAGACCTTCTTTCAGTTCCGGGCCGAGGCTTATGACTTCATCAATCACCCGAATCTGGCGGCGCCCAATTGGGTTCCAACCTCCGGCCAGTTCGGCATGATTACCAGCAAGACGTCGCTCGCGCGGAACTTGCAGCTCTCGCTCCGCTTCCAGTTCTGAGAACAGCCAGCGGTCTGCTTTCCTGGTTTCTATCGCGCAGAGCCCGGGCGGCGGAGCGGGAGCAGGCGGCGTACGGCCCGGGCGCAGCGTGATCGGCGCCCCGTTTTATTTTCGATAATTCCGCTTCAGAGATATTCAATCTCGGCGGCCACCAGGCTCGCGCCTAACAGGTTCGCTGCCTCTTTCTCCGCCAGTTGGAGGGTATGCTCGACGTACAGCCGGTCGCCGGAGAGTGTGACCACGGCAATGACAGCGCGCTGCCAGCTGTCCTGATGATCAATTTCCGCGGTGGCGACATTGAACCGCCCCCGCAAGCGGTCCCGTAAACTCCGTAGCACCTGGCGCTTGTCTTTCAGGGAATGTGAATGCTCGATATGCAGATCTAGCGTCAGCACACCAATCGTCGGCTGACCCGGCATTTCACCTCGAGCTCGCCCTCAGATCGCCGCCGGAGATCTTTTGGGTCATAAACGCTTCGATGACGTCCCCTTGTTTCACGTCGGAGAAATTGGAGAGGCTGACGCCGCACTCGAAGCCGCTCTTGACCTCGCTGACGTCTTCCTTGAAGCGCCGCAACGAAGCGACCTTGCCCGTGTAAACAACTACATTGTCGCGCAGCAGGCGCACTTCGCTGTCCCGTGTCAGACGGCCGTCCTGTACAAAGCAGCCGGCGACGACGCCGACTTTCGGGATGCGGAAAGTCTCGCGCACCTCGGCCTTGCCGAGGGTCACCTCCTTAATGACCGGCTCGAGCAGTCCGGCCATGGCGCGCTGGATCTCCTCGGTGAGCTCGTAAATAATTGTGTGAAGCCGGATATCGACCTTTTCCTTTTCGGCAAGCACGGCGGCGGTGCGCTCCGGCCGCACGTTGAAGCCTACGATGATGGCGTTGGATGCCGCTGCCAGCAGCACATCCGATTCCGAAATCGCTCCTACTCCCGAGTGGATGAGATTGATTTTCACCTTGTCGGTGGAGAGCTTCAGGAGCGTATCGGTAAGCACCTCGATGGAGCCGGTGACATCGGCCTTTAAAACGATCGCCAGTTCCTTGACCTCGCCGGTGCGCAACTGGTCATGCAGGCTCTCAAGCGTCATCCGCGAGCTCTTGGCCATAGCCTGCTCACGAGCCTTTGACTCGCGGTAGGTGACAATCTGTTTGGCCTTCGCCGTATCGGTCACCACCTGGAAGGCATCGCCCGGCGAGGGCAAATCCTCCAGACCGAGCACGACCACAGGCGTAGAGGGCGGCGCTTCCCGGATCTGCTCGCCCCTGTCGTTTAGCAGCGCCCGCACTTTGCCGAAAACCGCGCCCACGATGAAGTATTCGCCGACATGCAGCGTTCCATTCTGCACCAGAACAGTGGCGACGGGGCCCTGGCCGCGGTCAAGCTTCGCCTCGAGAACGGTGCCCATGGCCGGCCGATTGGGGTTGGCTTTCAGGTTCTGCATGTCGGCCATCAGCAGGATCATTTCGAGAAGGAGATCAAGATTCGTTTTCGCCTTAGCGGAGACGGGGACCATAACGGTATCGCCGCCCCAATCCTCGGAAAGCAGTCCTCTATCGGCGAGCTGCTGTTTCACCCGTTCCGGCTGGGCATCCGGTTTGTCGATCTTGTTGATCGCCACTAGGATCGGAACCTTGGCCGCCTTGGCGTGATCAATCGCCTCCAGAGTTTGCGGCATTACGCCGTCATCGGCGGCGACCACCAGGACGACCAGGTCGGTGACCTTCGCGCCTCGCGCGCGCATCCGCGTGAACGCTTCGTGTCCGGGCGTATCGATGAATACGATTTTGCGCCCGTTATGCTCTACTTGATAAGCGCCGATGGCCTGCGTGATGCCGCCGGCCTCGTGAGCCGCCACGTCGGTTTGGCGGATGGCGTCGAGCAGCGATGTTTTGCCATGATCGACATGGCCCATGATGGTCACCACCGGCGCCCGCGGCTGGAGGTCTCTTGGCTCTTCCGCCAGCTCGACGTTTTGCATGACTTCTTCTTCAAACGTCGTCGTAGCGGTGGAGGCGCCAAACTGGGCGGCAAGTTCCGTGCTGGTCTTGGAGTCGAGCGTCTGGTTGATGGTCGCGAAAATGCCGCGGTCCACCAGCTTCTTGATCACCGCTCCCGCCTTGACGCCAAGTTTTTCCGAGAGCTCCTTGACCGTCATCCCCTCGCTGATCGTGATTTCGCGCGTGATGGGCGGTGGCTCCTCGGAAACCTGGGCCCGCTGCTGCGTGTGGCGGTGGAGAATCTTTGCCTCTTGTTCCTGCTCGCGGTCCCGGGCGCGCTGATACGCTGTCCGGTGCTGGGGGCGCCTCTGATCGGGTGCAGGAGCGCCGCCGGGCGGGGGCGGCGCGACGCCCGGCCCGACGCGAGGCGCCCTGGATGTTGGGTGCATGGGGCGGGGGCTGGGCCGGGATCCGGCAGGCGCCGCTCCCCGCGCCGACGGCATGCCAGGACGGATTCCCGACGGCATCCCGGGCCGTACGGGCATTCCGGGACGGTCGCGGTCGGGCCGCTGAAAAATGGGCTGACCCGGCGTCGGCGGCGGCAGCGGCTTTCGTGTAGCGGGTTTCCCCGGCTGGACGGCTTGCCGCAGTTTAGGAGCAAGATCAGGCCGTGGTGGAACTACCGGCCGCACAGGCGGCTGGCCTGCCAGCGGCCGGCTGACCGCCGGATGTTGGCCGGGGGCTAGTGGAGGCCGCATGCCAGGCCCCCCTGCCGCGGCCGGCGGGACGCCAGGGCGGGCTATGCCGGGACGCGGCGGTACAGGCGGTTGGGCGGCGGCAGGCGGCAGCGGAGCGCGAGGGCCCGTGGGTGCCTGTCCGGGGGTCGGCGCAGTAGGAATGGGCTTTACCGCCGGTGGAGGCGGAGTTACGTGCGTTGCCGCAGCGGGCGCAGCTTCTCCCGCCGCAGGCGAAGCAACCGGACGTGCAGACGCAGCGGGCGTAGGGACCGGAGGGGTTGTGGCCGGCGCCGCCGGAGCAGCCTCAGGCGGTGCGGAGGGCGCGGCCGGCCGTGCCAGCGGCGGTGTCAGGGCGGATCCGCCCGCGCGCAACGGCGGCTTCACCGGGTGGGCGCCATGAGAAACGATAACCGGCGTATGAGGTTTGGGAGACTCTTCGACCGCGGCAGGCGCTGCCGCTTCTATCGGGGGTTGCTGCGGCGGCGCAGCCGGTTCGGCATGCGCCGCTCCACCGCCATTCCCGCGTCCGCCATTCTGAAAGTGCCTTCGTACCTTCTCTGCGACTTCGTCATCGAGAGAGCTGGAATGTGTTTTCTTGTCGGTGACACCTAAGGATGGTAACAGTTCCAGTATCAGATTGGCTTTGATTTCCAGTTCTCTGGCCAGTTCATTGATTCGAATTTTTTGCATAAGAAGAATACAAAGACCCCTTCACCGCGGTTATGTGATCATTTTCTAAACCTCGGATCAAACATATAAGCAAAAACTACTCCTGCTCGGCCCCGCCAGCCTCGCCGGGGGCTTCGGCTGTGACACGCTCGGCGTGCGATTGGCCCGGAAGCGCTATCTTATCAGATTCATTGGGTGCTGCGTTCGATGCAGCCGGCTCCGGGGCGGGGGCTTCCCCTCCACCGCCCGCCGCTTCCTGATCCGCTTCGGCTCCGGCGGCTGCCTCGCTCTCCGCAACACCCTCTTCGGCGCCGGATTCGAGAACCGGCGCCTCGCCTCCGGCCTGCTCTTCCTCAAACTGCCCGTAGTAGCTCTGCACGGCGAGCTGGATTTTTTCCACCATCTTCGGGCCGATGCCTTGGATTTCTTCCAGTTGCTCGGGCGTCATGTCGCTCAGCCGCTCGACCGTGGTGGCGCCTGCTTCGCTGAGCTTTTCCACCAGCTTTTCCCCCAACCCGTGGTCCAGGAGAACGGAAATGGGGGTGCCCGAAGAGACCAGCGCCGCCATCGCCGACTCCACCTCCTGCCGTTTCTCCTCTTCGCTCTTGATGTCGATGCGCCACCCCATCAGCTTGGCGGCCAGCCGCACGTTCTGCCCCTTTTTGCCGATGGCCAGGGAAAGCTGGCTGTCGTCGACGACCACCTCCAGATGCTTTTCCATCGGATCGATGATCGCCACACGGCTGATTTTCGCGGGGCTGAGCGCGTTAGTTGCGAGCTCCACCGGGTCTTCCGAGTACTCAATGATGTCGATTTTCTCGCCCCGCAGTTCGCGGATGATCGACTGCACGCGCATGCCCTTCATGCCCACGCAGGCACCCACGCTGTCCACATCGCGGTCGCGCGACTGGACGGCGATCTTTGTCCGCTCGCCGGCTTCGCGGGCGCAGGCTTTAATCACGACCGTGCCGTCATAAATTTCCGGCACTTCCTGCTCAAACAGCCGCATCACCAGTTCCGGCGCGGCGCGGGAAACCACGACACCTGGACCCCGGCTGAATTTATCCACGCTCTTGATCACCGCTCGAATGCGGTCGCCGGGAGCAAAACTTTCCGCCTTTGACTGCTCGCGTCGGGGCAAGCGGGCTTCGGTTTTTCCAAGATCCACGACCAGATCGGGACCCTCCGCCCGCTTGACCACACAGGTCACCAACTCGCCCACGCGTCCCGAAAACTCCCCGAAAATGGTTTCGCGCTCCGCCTCGCGGATTTTCTGAAAAATTACCTGCTTCGCGGTCTGCGCGGAAATGCGGCCCAGCACCTCGGTTGGTTTGGCGATCCGGATCTCCGAGTCGAGCTGCGCATTGGGGTCGTAGCGGCGAGCTTCTTCGAGAGAAATCTCCTTCAAGGGATTGGTCACCGGTTCTGTGACTTTTTTCACGGCAAAAACGTCGAGTTGGCCGGTTTTCGGATTGAGCTCGGCGATCAGATCTTCAGCCGTTTTGTAATACTTTCGCGCGGCCACAAGAATGGCATCTTTCACCGCGTCCAGTACGACCTGCGCATCAATGCCTTTCTCCCGGCTTAGCGTTTCGATCGAATCGTATAGCGTAGCCATGAATCCTCGCTAATACACAAGCTCAAATGACTGCTGGAATTTTTACGCTCTGGAAAAGCGCTCGCCTGGCATGGTCAATGGCGCTTTCAAAACTCCGCCACCAGCCGGGCGGTTAGTACGCTGTCGAGCGGAAACCGGATGCGGCCTGCTCCCTCCGCTTCCATTTCGACCTCACCGGCTTCGAACCCCGCAAGCCGGCCGACGAAATGGGTGCGGCCGCCGATTGGATGGCGCAGCTTCACCTTGGCCTTTTTCCCCATAAATCGCTGGTAGTCAGCCGCCTTCAATAGCTTGCGGTCGAGCCCCGGGGAGGAAACCTCCAATGTATATCGGGACTGGATAACGTCTTCGACGTCCAGTATCGTCCCGACCTGCTGCGAAATGATCTCGCAATCCGCATGCGAGACGCCGCTCGGCTTGTCGATGAAGATGCGGAGAACGCGGTTATTACCGCCGCCTTTCCATTCGACTTCCACAACTTCCATGCCTTCCGACGAGGCGACCCGTTGTGCAATTTCCGCAACGCGCTCAGCGATGGTAGACATTTACTGCAATAAAAAAGTGGGCTTGCGCCCACTCTGGACCTGCCACATTGCCGGCACCTCCATATTACGTCCTTTGGTCCCAAAATGCAACTGCCGGTCTGTGCGGCCCCGGCTCTGAGGGGCTTGGGAATAAGCAAGACATTCCTGCGTCTGTTGGGTCTTCGTCGGCTGACCCCCGCCGTCCGGCGTTGCCAAGTTCGCACGCCGGTTTCGGGATGACTCTCCGCAGTTCTAAGAAGGGGGAGCGAGGATGGCTCAGCCGGAGCGTCCCTCTCCGGCGCAAATCAGGAGCCCTTCATGGCTTCGCGGCGGACGTCCTCCAGTACCTCGTTGCCATGGTCCGAATGCAATTGCTCGTCCAGGCGCCGCAGCGCGACCCGGACTACGTCCCGGTGGTGCAGGTTCGCGCCAAAGCCTTTCTCGGTGAGTTCCAGCCACAGAGAATGCAGCAAATCTACATCCTCCGGCCACAATCGCGGCGGGTGCGGCCCAAGGTTGAAATAGACGGACTCTCCCTTGGCGGCGTCGTAAATTTCCAAAGACAACTGGGGGCGAGGCCGCGGCAGCTTTTCCCACGCATCGCCGAACGCCTTGGCCTGCTCCTGGGGGCTCATCTTGCCCGAGGAACCGAGGACGATCAAGGACGAGCGCAGCCTCTGGGCTGTTTCGACGATCGCCTCGTTCGGATTCGAGCCAGGAATCACCATCAGTTCGACGTGCTTGCCGGCCTTTTCAGCCAGAGAGACCACCTTGCTGAAGAGCTGGGCGATGTCCGTAGTGAAGACCTGATCCGTGGTCAAATCGTGTTCCCCGGAACCGGCCCGGATGACATTTTTGACCGTAACCACGACAATATCGATCTTCCGGGTGTCGGTCTTGTCCAGTACTTTTTTCAGATGTTCTAGCTGGTTGGGGTTGCGCACCGCAACCAGCACGTTTCCAGGCCGAACGGTGATCGAGGTTACATCCAAATCGCCGGGAGCTTCCAGGCGGAATTTTTCGAGTTCCTCGGTGTGCGCCGCCTCCGTGCGGCGCTTGTAGTGATCCGTGATTTCGAACACCGCAAAAATAACCACCGTGAAGCCGAAGCCCCAGATCGTGGCCACTTTCTTCGTAAACAGGTTGGTGAACGCCAGGGCGAACAGGACCAGCGTAATCAAGCCAAGCCCCACGGGAATTTCGACGCCGCGGAAATGGAAGTTCAGCGGCACTTTCCATTCCCGGCCCTGCGGCTGCTTGTAACGGAGCACCACCACAGAGAGGGCCTTCATGGCGAAGCTCCAAACTACGCCGAACGCGTAGGCGTCGCCCAACAGCGTAATATCGCCGCGCGTGAGAACGATGGTGAAGATTTGCAGGAACGCCACCAACGAGATGAGCCGGTGTGTCGTGCCGTATTTGCTGTGCGGCTGCCGGAACCAATCGGGCAATACGCCGTCTTCGGCGACGCGATTGAGCACGCCGTTCGACCCCACAAGCGCCGTGTTGACGGCGCCGGCCAGAATGACCGTTCCCACCAGAACTACGAAGCCGTGAAACAGGAGCCGCAAGGGCAGCGGGCCGATCACCGACATCGCCAGCCCGCCGACCAGATTGTCAAGATAGCCGGGGCGCACGTTGTCGGGAATGATCATCACCCCGAAAAACGATACCAGCGAAGTGAACGCCAGGCTGTAGACGAAAATGATAAGGGCGGCGCGCTCGAGGTTTTTCAATTTGGGCGAGGCGATTTCCCGGTTTACCTGCGCCAGGCTCTCCTCGCCGCTCATGGCGAGCAGCGAGTGGCCCAGCCCGATCAGAATGGCGATCGGCGTTATATGGGGAAATATTGTCCCCTTCAGCCAGCCCAGGGCTTCATCGCTGAAGTGAATATTCTCGAGGGTCGGCAGCGGGACCGGATTGTAACCGCGTTTGATGATCGTGAGAAGGCACCAGCCGATCAGAATCACGACCATCACGGTCGTAAGCTGCATGATCCGCAGCGCCTTCTGACTGGATTCATGCATTCCGATGATGTTCTTTCGCCAGAAATACAAAATGACGAGGATGGTAAAAACGGCGGCGAAATGTTGGGTATTTACCTGGAAGGCTTTTTGGTGGATGAGGTCCAAAGTCTCGTTCCACAGTCCCGCCAGGTAGAGGCCGGCGCTGACGCCGCTGATGGGGCCGGTTAGCACGTAATCGAACATCAGAGCGGAAACAGAAAACTTGGCGAGCGTGCCGCCGAGAGCCTCGTGCACAACCCGGTAAACTCCGCCCCGCACGAACATGCTGCAACTCTCGATGTAAACCGCCAGGACGGCGTTGGAGAACAGCATGATTCCCAGAATGAACCACGGGGCCGACTTGCCTACGTAGCCTTCTGCGAGGCCCCCGGCATAGAAAGCCGACGATCCGAGATCGCAAAGCACAATCGCGGCTGCCCTCCAAAACGAGATGAAGGACAGCATGACTGTGGTGGCGACAACTACCTTGGTCGCCTTGGACATGTTTTGAACCGGCATTAAGACCAGCTCCGGACCACCCCGGAACCCGGGGTGGCTTTCAAATCAGCCTGCGAAGTTAGCTGACGGGCTAGGGCTTGAAAGTACCCCGTCGCGATAAACATCGGACTGCGCCCCTGTATTTGGGTCCTCCGCCTCAGGTAGAGTTCGGCTCCCACTCATATTATCATTTGCGTTTTCATTTGCGCGGCTCCGCCGTGCGGCCGCCGCTTTCTGCCTGCCCGCGACCCCGGGCGGGGGCGGCCCGGATCTTGGGCCGGTTCTACTTGCTTGTGATAGATTTAGGGCTATGACGAAAGCCATTTCTTTGTTCTTGCTGCTTGTTTTTAGCGCCGCAGCCGCGCAGATTCCCGAGCAGGATTCCCGCAACACGGTCATTCACGACTCGAACACCCACTTCCAGATGCCGGTCTTTACCAGCCGCGAGGCGTGGCTGGAGCGGGCCGCATTCTTGCGGAAGCAGATTCTTGCCAGCGCGGGCCTGCTGCCGATGCCGCCGAAGGGGCCCATCCACGCCGAGGTGTTCGGCAAGATCGAAAAGAACGGCTATTCGATCGAGAAGGTGCTGCTGGAAACTTATCCCGGGTTCTATCTCGGGGGCAACCTGTATCGGCCGTTAGGGAAGCAGGGGCCGTTTCCCGGCGTGGTCTCCCCGCACGGCCACTGGGCCTACGGCCGGCTCGAAAATCAGCAGCTCGTCTCGGTACCGGGGCGGTGCATCAACCTCGCGCTGCAAGGGTTCGTGGTTTTCAGCTACGACATGATCGGCTACAACGACACCAACCAAGTGCCGCACGAATTCGGAAGCAAACGCGACGAGCTTTGGAGCATCGGTCCCATGGGCATGCAGCTTTGGGATAGCATTCGCGCGGTGGATTTCGTCAGCTCGCTGCCGGATGTCGATCCCAGCCGCATCGCCGCCACGGGGGCTTCCGGAGGCGGAACGCAAACCTTTATGTTGATGGCGGTTGACGACCGCATCAAAGCAGCGGCGCCGGTCAATATGATATCGGCGAGCATGCAGGGCGGTGTCTGCGAGAACGCTCCGAATCTGCGCGTCGGCGGCAACAACGATACAAGCAATATGGTCATTGCGGCGCTGATGGCTCCGCGGCCGCTGCTGATGGTTTCGGCCAGCGGCGATTGGACCCGCAATACGCCTCATGAGGAATTTCCCGCCGTGCAGAGCATCTACAAGCTCTTAGGCGCGGAGCAGAACATCGAGACCGTCCAGATTGATCAGGTCCACAATTACAACAAGGAAAGCCGCGAGGCTGTGTACACATTCCTGGGAGCGCGGCTGCTGGGAACCAAAGGTCCGGTGACGGAAAAGCGGTTTCAGGTCGAGCAGCCGCAAAATCTGCTCGCGCTCTTCATGCGGCAGCGTCCGGCGGGCGCGATCACTTCGCTCGAGCAGTTTATCTCGGACCGAATCGCCGAGGCGAAACGGGGAATCGAGGAACTGCATCCGCATGACCGCGCCGCCCTGGAGAAAGCCAGAGAAGCGTTTCACGAGCGCTTGACGTTCTCGCTCCTCGCCGCCAAACCGGCCGCTGCGGAAGTGATTTCTGAAAAGAAAGAGGGCCTGGCTCACGGAGAGACCCTGTTCATCGGCCGCGCCGGCAAGGGGGACCGCGTCCCGGCCGTCTGGCTGACGCCTGTCAGACCGAATCCGGCCGTGCCGCCCACGCTGATCGTTCACCCGGAGGGCGTTGCTTGGGTGCTCTCGTCTTCCCAAACGATCAGCGGATTGGTCAAAGGCATTCTCGACCGCGGCGGCGTGGTGATGGGCATCGACGCCTTCCAGACCGGCAGCGCCCGCGCGCCGCGCGACCGCAGCAAACGTGCGTTTACCGTATTCAATCAGACCGATGACGCCAACCGCGTGCAGGATATCCTGACCGCCCTCGCGTATCTGCAAGGCCGCTCCAATGCCCAGACCGTAAACCTGGTGGGCATGCAGATGGGCGGAGTCTGGAGCTACTTCGCGCGTACGATGGCGGGAGCCGGGGTCAATCTGGCGGCCGATCTAGCCCAATTCCGCCCGGATTCGGATGAGGAATATATCGACAGGTTCTTCATCCCGGGGCTGCGCAAAGCCGGCGACTTCCGGGCTGCAGCGGTGCTAGACACCGAAAATAGGCTGTTGCTGTATAACGCGGGCCAGGATTTCCCATCCGACTGGGTGCGGGACAGCGCCCAAGCCGCCGGCTCGGTCGCGGATCTTCGCCCTACGGCCGGGGAAGCGGATCTGCTGGCATGGGTCGCCCCTCCGGAGTTGGCGGCGACAGGAAGAAGGCGTGCGGGGAGGCGCTGAAGCGGCTCCGCTTCCCGCCGGCGAATTCTTCCGGCCTACGGAATTTCGTGTGGACGGTTTGATCGGAAGCCCATGCGAAATGGCGGGCCGATCCACCAGCGTGGCGGACGGCAGGATCTGCTTCCATGTTGGCGAGGGCGAAAAAGGAGGTCTGGCGTGCCTTTTCCGCTTCGCCTGCTCTTTTTGGCTTTGGCGGCAACTGCTCCACAATTCGCCCAGAGTTTTTTCCTAGGGATTAAAGCGGGCATACCGGTCACCCAGTATTTCGACACCCGTTCTGCCGCGAATTCCAGCAGCTCGGCTGATTATTCGGCGGCGACCCGCCGCTACACAGTCGGCGTTTCGGCGGAGTGGCGTTCCGAGACCGGCCTGGGGCTGGAGGCCGACGTGCTTTACAAGCGCATGGGATACGTGGGCATCCTTCATGCCGTCGACAGTTCAAGGGGAATATCGACAACCAGCGCTTTTGATATCAAGGGCAATTCCTGGGACTTCCCAATCCTGCTGAAATACCGCTTTCGCCGGAAGCTCCATCCTTACGCGGGCGGAGGCGGTGTGTTGCGTTATGTCGGCCCCGTCCGGGCCCGCGGAGCAGAAACGATGCAGGACCTGGGCGCCGGAACTACAACCCGCACGCCGATCGATACCGCAGACCCATTCGATTTACGAAAACGATTTTACCCCGGCGCGTCCGCCGGCGGCGGAGTCGAGTTTCGCCGTGGCCGGCTGCGGCTCCTCCCTGAGCTGCGCTATACGCGTTGGACGGCGAATATTGCGAAACGAGGCGGTCTGCTGCGCTTCGAGCCTAATCAATGGGAATGGCTGTTGGGAGTGCTGTTTTAACAGATTGCGATTCGGAGTTCTTCGGATGAGGGCCGAGACCATCCAGGAGGATCACGCGCCGGGCGGCGGGAGGACGCCTTAGAGCACTGCCACTATCCCAGCCGAGCCATGGAAGATGCGCTGCCGGACCAGTCGCAGTGCGGGATCGCGAAATCTGTTGTCCCGCGGATACGGCCTCGCAGAGAGGAAGCCACGGCTGCGCAGAATCCAGGGGCGTGGGCCTTGGAAGCGCGGGATGTCCGCCGGAGCGACGAAGACTAAGCCCCGCGCTTGTCCCCAATCCATGGAACAATCTCAGTAAACTGCCAGCGGTTGCTTCAGAGTGAATTCGAGGCGGGTTTCCGCGGGGATTTTCACTCGCTGTCCGTGCGTCACTTCTTCGATGCCCACCCCGGTGGCAGCGCCTGCGCCGGCTCCAATGGCCGCTCCTTTGCCACCGCCGGCGATTGCGCCGATGATGGCGCCTAAGGCGGCAGTACCGCCTGCTACTTTCGCGGTGCGGGCGCCGCGCGAGCCGCTTGAGACCTCGGCCGAACTGGACGCCACCTGATACTTCCTGCCGTTGATGCTAATGTCGTAGAGATCCACAGCTACTTCGTCACGGCCGGTCAATTTTCCGGATTGCTGCACGCGCACGACTTGCACAGTCACATCCGAACCTCGCGGCGCTATGATCTTCTCGCCTACCTGAAGGGGATCATCCAGACTTGCTCGAAAACGCTCACCTGCGCCATTTACATCAGAATCGATGGAATCGATCATGCGCACCGTAATCACCGTCCCGGCAGGGACGACGACGCTCGGCTGTTGGGAAGCGACGGCTTCGGAGCGCTCGCGAACCAGAGCAGGCCGGCTGGAAACCGGGCGGGGCGCGCTGGCCGGTGGAGCGGCCGCGGCGGTCGCATTGCCCGAAAACCGGATGCTCTCGACATCATTAATATCCAAGGTTTGGAGATTGCCGTCGGTCCCCAGCACGCGGACCTGGCGCGAGTCGCCCCCCACGAAGGTGCCCTCCACGCGCCGGCCGTCCCTCAGGGTCACCGTATCGGCGATCAACCAGCTTGTCCCCGTTACCAGTGCCAGCATAGCGGCACAATACAGTGTCTTCATAGGTATCTCCTCATCCAGCCAGGTTCCTCTTATCATATAACGTCCGCCGCCAAAGCAAAGTTTCCGCTACTTCCTTTGGGCTGACGCTGATTCGCCGGCGCGCTCGATTTGCGGCGCAGAGGAGTGCGCATCAGGCATGCCGGGTCACGGCTTGCTCTTCCACTTCTTTCCTTCGGGAGGTTTCTCGAGAACGAAGCGCGCCATAGCATCCAGTACGGCGTGGAAATAGGCGCGGTCTCGATCGGCCACGGGCGTTTGGTCGGTGAAATCGGCGTTCGGGCCGGGCAGGTAATAGAAAGGAAAGCGTTCGGCCTGAACCCAGGGGGTGTAGCCCCAGCCGGCGCCATAGCGGAAAAACGCCTCGCAACTGGCCTGCTCCTGGGCGAGATGGGCAAGGGTGGTTTCTCTGCCGTTGTCATCTCCGGTCATCAACAACGGGCGCTGGTAAGCTTTGTACTGCTGGGCGCGGTCGGCCTTTTCAGCCGGCGTGCGCCCGTTTCCGTGGAGCAGGACGACGTCGCTGATTTCAGCCAAAGACGCCGGGTACAGCATTCGTCCGCTGGCCGAGGCGCCGATGGGCAACGTGAAGTCGGCTCGCTTCACCTGAAAGCGCTCGCGAATACGCTCGATCAGGCCGCCGACGTTTTGCGGGATGTAATCGCTTTGGTCCCACTTCTGGCCCGGAGCGTCCCATTCGTCGGCGACGTCGATGATTACATTTCGGAATTTGTGATCAATGAGCCAGTCGGTCATCTGCCGCGCACCGGCCTCCATCGTCTCAGGGGAATCGAAGACGACGTCGAGTCCCGGATAGAAATAGATCAGGCAAACGAACATGCCGCGCTGATCGGCGGCGCGGAGAAGGCTCTCGAGCCGCGCAAGCCATGCCGGCTTGAGTGAACCATCGGAACGGAACGCGCTGACGAGCGTGCCGCCGCTGCGCCCGTACTGCGGCCCGCTTTGCCGCGTAATGCCGTTGACCTTGGGAGCATAGCCGGGATCGGCTCCCTGGAGGCCGACGCTGATGGCCAGCACACCGTGGCGCTTATAGAAGTCCAGGGCCTCGATTACGCGGGCAGTGTTGGCCGTGGGGTCGAAAGGGCGCTCGGTCAACCACTCGTCCTCAAACAACGCCTGGGCGAGGCGCACATTCATGAGCTTGCCGCGCGCCTCTCCGCGATAGCCCTTGCCGGTATACGTCTTGCGCCAGGCAGGATTCTCGGCAGTCCGGAAGTAGAAGGCCTCGGGGTCGTAACGCAGGCCGAGCATCATCCCGGTGGCGATCTCTACGGCTGGTAGGGAGCTCGCAATCAGAAGCCCGAATAAAATTGACCAAAACGGAATACGCCGCATAGCCTCGCAGCTCGGCCAAACCGATTGCCAACTGGGCAGGGCGCCCAGCGAATTCTCGATAATACACCGGAACGCTCGTGGATTGACGGCACGGGGACCCTCAGGCTAGACTGAATTTCTGGTTAGAGATTGCGGTCCCGCCAAGTAATCGTCCCCATCGTCTAGCCCGGCCTAGGACATCGCCCTTTCACGGCGGTAACGCGGGTTCAAATCCCGCTGGGGACGCCACCCAACAAGGAGGGCGTCGCGCTTCGAGAAAGGATCCAGAGCGCCACCACGGATTATGGAAAGCCCAACCCAACCGATTTGCGAAGTCGGCCAGAGCATTCAATTCGTCTCGATCTTTTTTTCCTAGCTATTCGTCTAGTTCCAGGCGGCTTTGACTGACGGTGGGTCGGATACATACCCCCTATTCGGCACGCTGCGAAATCCAATTCGGCGTTTCTCTTCGTATTTAGGATGAGTCGATTCGGGACGAGCTTCGGTGTCACCCGGGCCTTTGTGGCCATAGAGACGGTGACGTGGTATGCGAACGCTCTTCTCGAAAAAGCCATCCGCTTTTCGAGGCCGAAGCCGGAAGGCCAGCCCGCACCGTGGGCTTAGACTTGCTCGGCAAATGTACGGAGGTACGACGATAATGGCGCAACATTTTTCAAATGACTCAGCGAAGATAACCCAAAATCGCTTGACTCAAGACGGCGAGGAAGCAGTCGCTGGCCGGCGGCGATTCATCCGCCGGGCTGTCCTGGCTGGCGCCGGCGGAGTGGCTTTTTTGACCGCCCGAAACGCTCAAGCAGACCACGTCAACAACGGCGAAGACAAGAGGGAGACGCGGAACACGTTTCTGGATATACAAAGGCACGAAAATGCTCACGTGGCAGCCCTTTTGACTGCGCTTGGGGCAAGCGCGCGTCCGAAACCTACGTTTCAAAACCTGGTTCAACCCAATTTCCGGCAATTTGCCCAGGTTTCACAGGCTCTTGAAAACACCGGCGTTGGCGCATACCTCGGCGCCGCCCCGGTTATCTTGAACCGGGGATACCTGGCAGCGGCCGGCTCGATTGCGCTCATCGAAGCCCGCCACGCGGGCTGGCTCAATTCACTGCTTCAAGCGCCTATCACCACGAACGTATACGGCATGGAGCAGAGTTTTGAGACGCCACTGACTCCCGCCCAGGTGGCTACACTGGCTTCGCCGTTCATCGCAAGCTTGAATGGCGGTCCACCGCTGGACTATGCGGGAACCGCGTCGGCTGCGAACGACGTCGCGATTCTGAATTTCGCCCTGGCTCTGGAGTATCTGGAGGCGGAGTTTTACAATCTGAACGTCGAGAATTTCTAGCCCGCGCGACGGGGCCATGCCGGCGGGCGCTAACGGATTTGTGTGTAGGTCCTGACCGCCTTAAGTTGAGCGTGCCGCGCTCGCGGCCTCGGCGCGGTTCTGCTAAAACAAATCCTCGCGGCTGTGATGTCGCCGGCGCATGCCGGCTGAGTCAGCGCCGCCGACATTCGGCGCAGCGCGCTCATCTACAGGACAATAGAAGCTGTGGGCGGATGGACTTTTGCGCTGCGGGCGCTGCGGTCGCGCAATTACCGGCTGTTCTTCGGCGGGCAGAGCATCTCGCTCATCGGAACCTGGATGACGCGGGTGGCTACAAGCTGGCTTGTTTACCGGCTTACTGATTCCGCGACGCTGCTCGGACTGGTCAGTTTCGCCGGGCAGATTCCCGCTTTCTTCCTGGGTCCGTTGGCCGGCGTCTGGGTGGACCGCTGGAATCGTCACCGAACCCTCATTGCCACGCAAGTTCTTTCTATGGCCCAATCCTTCGCCCTGGCTGCTCTCGCCCTCAGCGGCGTCATCAGGGTTGCGCACATCCTTTGGCTTTCCCTGGCGCAGGGATTGATCAATGCGTTCGATATGCCGGCCCGCCAGGCCTTTGTAATTGAAATGGTCGAAAGCCGGGAAGACCTGGGCAACGCCATCGCGCTCAATTCATCCATGGTCAATGCCGCGCGGCTGGTGGGACCGGCTATCGCCGGCGTGATCATCGCCGCCATAGGCGAGGGCTACTGTTTTCTGCTCGATGGTATCAGCTACATTGCGGTGATCGTTTCGCTGCTGGCGATGTCGATTGCTCCGGCTCTAATCCGCCGGCAGCAGCGGCACGTGCTCCACGAATTGGACGAAGGGTGGCGCTACGTGATTCAATCCGTGCCCATCCGCTCGATCCTGTTGCTTCTGGCTTTAGTGAGTCTGGTCGGAATGCCCTATAGCGTCCTCATGCCGATTTTCGCCTCGAGTGTGCTCCATGGAGGTCCGCACACCTTGGGATTTCTGATGGCCGCCTCCGGCCTGGGAGCGCTGGCCGGCGCCATCGGCCTGGCTATGCGCCGCACCGTTTTGGGCCTGGGCCGGCGCATCGCCCTTGCCTCGGCTCTGTTTGGCGCTTCGCTGATTGGCTTTGCGCTGTCTCACATGCTCTGGCTCTCTCTGCTCCTTCTGCCGCTCACCGGCTTCGGGATGATGCAGCAAATGGCCTCCAGCAACACCATCCTGCAAACCATCGTCGACGATGAAAAGCGCGGCCGCGTCATGGCCTACTACTCCATGGCCTTTATGGGCATGACGCCTTTCGGCAGCCTGCTGGCTGGGGGCCTGGCGGCCCGCATTGGAGCGCCCCAGACGCTGATTCTGGGGGGCATGCTTTGTCTGGCCGGCAGTTTCTGGTTTTTTCGGCGGCTTGCTACCATTCGGGATCTCGTGCGTCCCATCTATGTCCAGTTGGGAATTCTGCCGGAGCTTGCTATGGGCGTCCAGAACGCGTCCGCTTTCCAGACCCCTCCGGAAACATGAACCACGCTCGCGCCTGCGGCCGGCAAGGCTCGCGGGCGACACAAGCCCCTCCCGCTTTGGGCGGCCGTCAATGTTCGATCCAGCCGGCTGAGCTTTTACTCGGCGACAGAGCAGCCAGGGTGGCGGCAATCGCAGGAGATTTCCGTTTCGTCCTCGCCGGCATCTTCGCAATACTGGCTGCAATATTTGTCCTCGCCGGAGACCGCGCAGCGGCACGGCGGGTGCGCGCACTTTTCAGTCTCGGTAGCCATCAAATTTCCTTTTTTGGCCTGTGGCCGGTTGCTTGTTTTCGGCGAGGAACGGCCGCCTGCGCATCTTTGTGCGGTTCGATCCCGCCGCCGAGCTTCGCATTAAAAAATTCACACCCGCTCGGAACCGTGCAGCTTTACGAGTTTGTTGTATAAACCCAGTATCAGGAAAGAGGGTGCCCACTGCCCCACGAAGGTTGATCTTTGCCGCTCGCCCATCAGTTGCAGCGCCAGGGAAGCGGCCATGGATCCCAGGGCTGCCCAGAGAAAGACATCGGAAGGCAACTTCGCTGTTCGCTGCTCGATCGCGCGGGCTACGCGGCCCTCTCGATGTTCGGGACTCGGCATTGCTGTAGCCATTTTAAACCTCCATTCATCGCAGCAGCAGTTCCGATGCCACGGCTGCTTTTCATACTCTGCGGCGGAGAGCTAGCCGGGAGCACCGGCGCGATCCTCGGGCTCCGCACAGTCGATCCGCCGGCCTCGCCGCAGTCCACACAAGCCGTGACATGCGGGGCGTGGCGCGCCGTACCTGCTCTGGCGTTTCCCTTGATCTTTCTGTGTTCGGCCGTCCCGGCCTTCTGGCATGCTGTAAGAGAGCCGGCTATTGAAGGAGGCCTCCTATGGGAACACCCGTTCGAGATCAAGCGGAGCCCGGGGCGGCGCAGGGCGGCGCGCTCAGCCCGGATGAGCTTCGCAAAATGGACGCCTATTGGCGTGCCGCCAATTACCTTTCGGTCGGACAGATTTACCTGTACGATAACCCGCTGCTCACTCAGCCCTTGAAACTGGAGCACATCAAGCCTCGCCTTCTGGGGCACTGGGGTACGACGCCGGGCCTCAACTTCATTTACGTTCACTGCAACCGGCTGATCAAGAAATATGACTTGAACATGATTTACGTAATCGGGCCGGGACACGGCGGCCCGGGTATTATCGCGAATACCTATTTGGAAGGCACCTACAGCGAAGTCTACCCGAACATCGGCCAGAACGCGGAAGGAATGAAGCGGCTGTTCAAGCAGTTTTCTTTCCCTGGCGGCGTGCCGAGCCACGTGGCTCCGGAGACGCCGGGCTCGATCCACGAAGGCGGCGAGCTGGGCTATTCGCTGCTGCACGCGTTTGGCGCTGTGCTCGACAATCCCGATCTGCTCGCCTGCTGCATTATCGGCGACGGCGAGGCCGAGACCGGACCGCTGGCGGCAAGCTGGCACTCCAACAAGTTCCTCAACCCGGCGCGCGACGGCGCCGTCATTCCGATTCTTCATCTGAACGGGTACAAGATCGCCGGCCCCACCGTGCTGGCCCGCATCAGCAGGGAAGAGCTGGAACAGCTTTTCGCGGGCTATGGGTACAAGCCGTACTTCGTTGAAGGGCAAGACCCCGAGCCGATGCACCAGGCGATGGCTGCTGCGCTGGAGGCCATCCTGCTCGAGATCCAACTGATCCAGGGCGAAGCCCGCACCAAAGGCTTTACGCGCCGTCCGCAGTGGCCGATGATCGTGCTGCGAAGCCCGAAAGGCTGGACCGGTCCGAAGGAAGTGGATGGCGTTCCGATTGAGGGCACCTTCCGCGCTCATCAAGTCCCGCTCGATGACTTCAAGGCGAAACCCGACCACCTCAGGATTCTCGAGAGCTGGATGAAAAGCTATCGGCCCGAGGAGCTGTTCGACGAAACAGGAAAATTAATTCCTGAGCTGGCCGAGCTTGCGCCCAAGGGGCAGCGCCGAATGGGAGCCAATCCTCACGCCAACGGCGGCCTGCTGTTGAAGGATCTCCGGATGCCCGACTTCCGGTCTTACGCAGTGGATGTGCCGAAGCCCGGGGCGGTGGCGGCGGAGGCGACACGCGTGCTTGGTCGCATGCTGCGCGACGTGATGAAGCTGAATCGGGAAACGCGAAATTTCCGCATCATGGGACCGGATGAGACGGCTTCCAACCGCCTCAACGCGGTCTTTGAAGCGACCGATCGCGTTTTAACCGCCGAGATTCTGCCTTCCGACGATCATGTGTCGCCCGACGGGCGGGTCATGGAGGTGCTCAGCGAGCACATGTGCCAGGGGTGGCTCGAAGGATATCTTCTGACCGGACGCCATGGTTTCTTTTCCTGCTACGAAGGATTCATTCACATCGTAGACTCGATGTTCAATCAGCACGCGAAATGGCTCAAAGTCACGCGCCAGATTCCCTGGCGCCGGCCGATCGCATCGCTGAATTACCTGCTCACTTCTCACGTGTGGCGTCAGGATCACAACGGATTCAGCCACCAGGACCCGGGCTTCATCGATCTGGTGGTGAACAAAAAGGCCGACATCATCCGGGTCTACCTGCCGCCAGACGCCAATTCGCTGCTGTCGGTGGCTGATCACTGCCTGCGCAGCCGCCATTACGTGAATGTAATCATCGCGGGCAAGCAGAAGGCCTGGCAATGGCTTACTATGGACGAAGCAATTCGCCATTGCTCGGCCGGCATCGGAATCTGGGATTGGGCCAGCAACGATCAGGGCGGCGAACCGGACGTGGTGATGGCCTGCGCGGGCGACATTCCCACGATGGAAACGCTGGCCGCCGTCGATTTTTTCCGCCAGCGCATGCCCCAGTTGAAAATACGCGTGATCAACGTGGTCGATCTGATGACGTTACAGCCTTCGACCGAGCACCCGCATGGCCTTTCCGACAAAGATTTCGATTCGCTGTTTACTGTGGATAAACCTGTGATCTTTGCCTTCCACGGCTATCCGTGGCTGATCCATCGCCTCGCCTACCGGCGTCACAATCACGACAACATGCACGTCCGCGGGTACAAGGAAGAAGGCACAACGACCACGCCGTTCGATATGACTGTTCTGAACGATCTAGACCGGTTTCATCTGGCGATGGACGTAATCGACCGCGTTCCGAAGCTGCAATCGGTCGCCGCCCATGAAAAGCAGTTTCTGCGCAACAAGCTCATCGAACACAAACTCTATGTCGCCGAGCACGGAGACGATCTGCCGGAGATCCGCGACTGGCAGTGGCGGGGCTGAGGACGGCCGTTCCGCCGGGCGATTCAGCAGAGAGCCCTAATCCTTTCGAACGGGCAGCCAGCTTCCGCCCCGCTGGCCTTTCAGTGCGCCAGTTTCGCGCGCCGCGACCCTACCGGTGAACTGCGTTCTGAAGAATCGAGCGCTCGTCGCCGATGTCGGCTCAGGAACGAACCGGCTGGGATGCCAGGCTCAAACGCCTGCCCAGGCAGTCCGAAAAATATTCCAGCGTAGCGGACATTTCCGCCAGCGCCGATCGGGCGCTGCTCGGGCGAAGGCGGCGCAAGGCGGCAAACCGTAATCTGAGTAATTGAAAGTTGAGCGTCAAGAAGAACTCGCTGGAATTGCGGCCCTCGCCTTGCGGGTCCACTTGACGCAGCAGCATCTTGGTAAGCTGCAAATCTTTCTTTAGCATCTCGCACAGCATGGGAAGGTTTTCTTCTGACGGGAGACTGTACAATCGCCGCCGCACATCGAGGAAGGTCATGCCGTTTGCCGCGGCCACCTCGTGGGCGTAGCTGCGGGCCGGCATTGACCTCAGGATGAGAAGGACCGTGCAGCGAAACCAATAGGCGAACAGGCATGCGGAGGTCCCGATGATGAGAAGCGTACTCATACGCGGGGGCTCGCCGGCTGTGATGCCGGCCCGCAATAAATCCTCAGAAATTGCAAATTTGCCTCCGCCGGTGTCGATCCAAATCACACCCAGCATGCTACTACTGAGACGCAGGCGTCAACAGGACTTTAGTACCTCTGTCCGGAAGGGGCCGCGCCTAAGGCGGGAACCCGAGAGGCGGAGAGTACGCGTGGGCCATTGGCCGCGCAGCAGCCCGTGCCGTACGATAACTGGTGCCCGATTCGCCGTGTGGCAGCCGATTGCGGCGGGCGAGCACAGATACGCGCCTCGAGCAAAACAGGGAGCCTGGGCGGTGTTTGCATGCTCTTGCGTTGCTGCTCTGTGAGCGCCGAAAGGAGAACCGGCGGATGCGCATCTCGAAACCCTTGGGAGGCTGCGTTCGCCGCGCGGGTCCGGCATGCAATCAGCGTTCATTATCGGAGTGACGGAATGGTTTCTCACGGGGATGCAGGAATGCTGCTCGGCCAACGGCATTGCCATTTACAAGACGCTATCCCGGCATCCGGCCCCGCCGGAGCTGTTCCAGTTGCTTTCCGTTTTCTCGCCGGAGATCGTGTTTTTAGAGGTGACGTATTCCCGCAGAGAGTTGGAACTGCTCCGGGAAATCCAGACCTGTTATCCCAGGATTGCGATCATCGGGTTTGGCGAGTCCAGCGATATGCCGCCTCCGGCGGGGGTGCATCAGTTCCTGGCAGCTCCGTTTTCGCCGGAAGCATTTCAGCGTGCCGTCCGTGCGGCGGCCGAATTTCAAAGAGCGGCGGTTCCCGATAATATCTTTGGGTTTGTGCCGGCCAAAGCCGGCAGCGGAGCGACCACGCTGGCGCTGTGCGTCTCCCGCTACCTCGCCCAGCGCTGCCAAAAGCGGGTGCTGCTTGTAGAAGCCGATATTCACTCCGGTCCGATATCTTTCTTACTGGATGTCAAGCCCGAGCGATCGATTGTTGACGCTTTGGAGAACTGCCACCGGCTGGATGAGCCAGGCTGGCAGCGCCTAGTGACCAAAGCGGACGGATTCGACCTGCTGCCGGCCCCCCCTTCGATTCAGCCGGCGCACTTGATGCAGTGGAGTTGCCGCCGGCTGCTGACTTATGTGCGAACGCACTATGACGCAGTTCTGGTGGATTTGCCCGAGGTGGTGAACGACGCCACAGAGGCGGTAGTCACGGAGTGCCGCAAACTGCATGTCATCTGCACGCCGGAAAAGGCTTCGGTGCTGCTGGCCCGCAGGCGAATCTACGAGCTGGCGGCCCGGGGCGCCAAGGCGCACCAGCTCGCCCTGGTGCTAAATCGCCACGCAAGCGACAACGCGGCCGTGGAAAACATCGAGCAACTGATCGGCCGCCAGGCAGCCCATGTGGTGCCCAACGATTACCCGGCAGCGCAACAGGTGCGAAGTCCGCGTCCAGTCGAGGAGCTGTCCCGGTTTGGGCGGGCCATCTCGTCACTGGCCAGGGGCATCGGCGGCCTGCCGGTCGCCATGGAAAGATCCCGTACGCCCTGGTTTCGGAGGCTTTCAGCGTGAACCGGATGCAACCCGGCCCAGGCGGCATGGCTGCGCTGTAGCCGTCTTTCAGGTGGCGGATTCATGCAGAGCACCGGACGGCGTCTTGCGCGGGCGGGCCTCTATGGCAGCGCAAACGTAAATATCCCGCTGCCTGCCGCCATGGTCACCATCTGCTTGCCATTCACGGAATAGGTGATGGGATTGGCGGACATATTCCCGCCGAGATTGATCCGCCAGAGCTCCTTGCCGGACTCGGCGTCGAGTGCGTAAAAGCTACTCTCCGATTCCTCGCGCTCGTCGCGGTTGATCCAGCCGCCGCTCGCGCCGAAAACGAGTTTTCCTGCCGTCGAGAGAACGCCCGACCAGGGCTTGGTGTGCACCTTGTATTCCCAGACCTTGTCGCCCGTCTTCGGGTTGAGCGCCCGAATCGCGCCGTAGCCGGGATCCTCCTCTACGTCAATTTTCGGCACGCTGCCGATAAACAGATTGCCAGGCTTGTAATCGGCCTCACCCTTTTGATAAAAACCCTTGTTTTCCCACACGGTGAGATAGAACAAGCCGGTCTGAGGGCTGTAAGACGGTGAATACCAATTAGTGGCGCCCTGCACGCCGGGCCATACGTAGACTCCTTCCTCGCTGGGGTCCACTCCGGGGTTGCGAATGGGGCGGCCTTTCTCATCGAGACCGCTCATCCAGGTTACTTTGGCGAACGGCTTGCCGAACAAAAACTCGCCGGTTTCCCGGTCGAGCACCTCGTACAGGCCGCTCCGGTGCGCCCAATATACCAGCTTCCGCTGCCTTCCGCGCCACTCGCTGTCGACCAGCACAGGGACCTGAACGGCGTCCCAGTCATGCACGTCGTGGGGTACAAACTGGTGATACCATTTCAACACCCCGGTATCAGCGTCCACGGCAATCGCGCAGTCGGTAAACAGGTTGTCGCCGCGGCGAACGTCCCCATTCCAGTCGGGTGAGGGATTTCCCGTGCCCCAGATAATCAGGTTCTGAGCGGGATCATAGGCGCCGGTTACCCAGGTCGGGCCACCGCCGTGCTTCCAGTCGTCGCCGCTCCAGGTCTCATTTCCTTTCTCGCCGGGTCCCGGGATGGTCCAGAACCGCCACCGGCGCTGGCCGGTGCGGGCATCGTAGGCGTCGAGAAAACCGCGAATCCCGAATTCACCGCCGGCGATTCCGGTAATCACCATGTCCTTAACCACGAGCGGAGCGACGGTGATGCTGTAGCCGGAGCGATAATCGGCCACTTCGGCGTCCCAGAGTACGGCGCCTGTCCTGGCGTTCAGCGCCACCAGGTGCGCGTCCACCGTGCCGACGAATACCCTGTCGCCGAGCACCGCTACGCCGCGGTTCACCTGATCACAGCAGACATTCACTTTGCTGGGCAGGCTGCGCTTGTAGCGCCAGAACTGCCGGCCGGTGGCGGGGTCGAGCGCAACGACGTTGGAAGGCGGCTCGCTCACGTACATGACGCCGTCCACCACCAGCGGGGTCGCCTCGATCCGGTGGGTGGTGGGCATCTGATATACCCATGCCACTTTCAAATTCTTGACGTTCTGCCGGTTGATCTGGTCCAGCTTGCTGTACCGCCAGCCGCGATAAGAGCCGGAGTAGGTCAGCCAGTTTTGCGGCTCGGAGTCGGCCTTGAGGAGCCGCTCAAAAGTCAGTTGCCCGTAGACCGAGCTCGCCGCCAGCACGGCGCTCAGGGCCAGGCGTGAGCTTTTCATTCCGATCTCCCTTCGTGAGCGTGCGATTCGCGCTTCAAGGACCACAGGTACGCCACCAGATCATTGATTTCGCGATCGCTCAACTGCTCCTCGTAAGACGGCATGAGGGACGACTTGTCGATATCGAACTTGCGGAAGCTCTGCTTAGACAGCGACTTGAGCCCTTGGGTGAAGTCAAGGATCTGCACCGTGTGAGTGTCTTCGTTCATCACAAAACCGGTGTAGCTCGATCCGCTTTCGAGAGTGATTTTGGCGACCCAGTACTGGCGCGGCACCTCGGCGTTGGGGTCAACAATCGCTCGGCGGAGGTGCTCGAGATTGCGCTGCGAGCCGATTACCGATAAATCCGGACCCTTAATCCCGCCCTCGCCGCGGACCAGGTGGCAGCCCAGACAGCCTTTCTCCCGGAACAGCGCTGCGCCGCGGGCCGCATCGCCGGAAGGACGCTGCTCGCCGCCTCCTTGGGCGAGGGACCGCACGTAAGCCACCACTTGCCAGACGCCATCGGGCGGGAAAAACAGGCTGGGCATCGCTGTTCCTGCGATGCCGTTGGAAATATTGTTAAACAGGTCGGCGTCGGAACTCCCGTGAAAGAATACGCCGGTTGTCAGGTTGGGGCCGCGGCCTCCTTCCCCTTTGGCTCCGTGGCACTCGGCGCAATGGGAGCGGAAAATCTTGGCCCCTGCCGCCACGTCAGCCGGTGTAGTATGCGGATTCCGGATTTCGGCTTCCTGGCCCCACGCGACGGCCGCGATTAACAGGAGTAAGGCAGGACGCATTCCCTTTGAAGCTCCTTCTCCAGCCCTCTCCGAAGCTAGTCTCCAAGACGCGGTTTCGGAGGACTCCGAGTCATTGTAATGCAATTCCAGCGAGCATGCCATCGGTCGGCCGCGATCGAGGGCAAGGCCGCGCTGGCAAAGTCCTGCCGGCTCTTCGGGCGAGGGCGCAGCGCGGAGCCGCCTTTCCATTCCCCAGCCGCGTTGCGCTAGAATTGCTTGCATCTTTCCAGTCTTGCGTAGAAGGAGGGAAAAGCGTATGCGCTGGACGTCTCGCGGAATGGCCTGGTTGGGGGCAACGCTTTTTTGCGCCGCGCTGGGGCATTCCCAGCAACTGCCGGTGCGGTGGGACGAGCTCACCGGCGCCGATTTCATCCAGGCCATTCAAAAATCGCAAGGCACCTGCGTGCTGCCAATCGGGATTTTGGAAAAACACGGCCCTCATTTGCCGATCGGCAACGACGTTATCAATGTCCGATGGGCTGCGTTGCACGGCGCCGAGCAGGAATACTCGATCGTCTTTCCCGAGTATTATTTCGGGCAGATATTTGAAGCTCGGCATGAACCGGGCACCGTGGCCTACAGCCCCAAGCTCCAACTGGAGTTGCTCCAGGAAACCACCGATGAAATGGCCCGCAACGGATGCAAGAAAATCCTGATCGTGAACGGCCACGGCGGCAACAACAATCTGCTGCCGTATTTTGCCCAGACGCAGTTGGCAAGCCCGCACGACTATGTCGTTTATATCTACGCGCGCCCGCAGTACCCGCCGGGCCGGCCGCCGTTGAAATCGAAGGTCGATCAGCATGCAGGGGAATCGGAGACTTCGCACACCATGATCAGCCGTCCCGACCTGGTGCATATGGATCGCGCCCGGAGCGAATCGGGCGCCGACCTGAACCGTCTCGATCTGCCGGCCGGCGTCTATACCGGCATCTGGTGGTATGCCAAGTTCCCCGACCACTACGCTGGCGACGGTTCGCTGGGCAACACTGCGCTGGGGGAGTTCGACATGAAAGCGTGGGCGGCCGATATCGCCAATGTGCTCCGGGCGATCAAGGCCGATCAGGTCAGTCCGCGGCTGCAAAGGGAGTTTTTCGACAAGACGACCCAGCCCCTCAACACGAGACAGTAGCGGAGCGTTGCGCCCGCCCAGCAGGAAGGCGCCATAGTCGCGACCGGCCATGCAAGCGGAGAACATGCTACACGCCCGCCGCGCAGGTTTCGGCATCCATGACTGCGCGGGGGCGTCATACTCGTCCTTAAGCGAACACAGACCCACGAGGAACCCCGAAACTCTGACCCCCCGGAGGGGTTACCATGAAGCAGGAGCCAGCCCCGATGAGAATGCTTCCACTTGCAGTGGCCGTTTCCAGTTTTCTGCTGGCCACGGCGGCCCCCGATCGGCTGGAGATCCCCCAGGGTGCGCACCTGCTTCTCCGCATGGTGAACTCGGTGAATACAAGAACGGCGCAAGAGGGGGACTACGTCTATCTTCGGACCGCCAGTCCCATCGCCGTAGGCGGCCGCATCATCGTACCGGTGAACTCTTACGTGCAAGGCGTCGTCTCCCACGCCAGGCGCAGCGGCCGAGTGGCGGGGAGGGCGGAACTCGGGATCCGTTTGGAGACACTTACCCTGCCCGGCGGCAAGGTGGTGAAGTTTTCCCCGCGCCTGAGGTCGGTGGATTCGGACGAATCGCAGCAGAAAGTTGACCGGCAAGAGAATTTCATCAACCAGGGGGCGGATACAGCACGGGACGCCCGCAGCATTGCGATTCTTGCCGGCACGGGCGCTTCGATCGGCGGAATTGCCGACCGGAGTTGGAGCGGAGCCGGCATTGGCGCCGGTGTGGGCAGCGCTGTGGGATTGGCCACCGTGCTCGCCGGCCGCGGCCGCGAGGTCGAACTCCGTCAGGGTAGAACGCTCGACGTCACCTTTGACCGCCCGGTCGCCCTCGAGTAAGCGGCTTCAGGAAAGCTCGGCATTTCCGCGCCCCTGGCCGGAGGCGCCCAAATGCCGGCGGCACCAAGCCAGACTGTTTTCCAGCGCGATCCGCTCCTGTGCGGCTTTGCCGAGCTGATGATCCTGAGAACCGGGAGAGCCGGAGGCTTGCGGCGCTGGTGCTGGCGGCTTGCCCTCGCGAGCCAGCTTCACAAACCGCGCAAACTCCCAGGCCGGCATGGAAGGATACGCTGTCCAAAACGCTGTCTCGAAGCATCGGTGAAGGCGGGGAGGGTGGCTGGTGATAATTTCGAGCGACAGGGGCTTGCCGGGACACAGTTGCGCAAAGCGTGCGAGCCACCGGCCGAATCCGATGGTTCCCTCTCCCAGGGCCGTCCACTGTACGGCGATTCCTTCGCTCTCCTCCCATACAGCGCTATCCCGGACGTGCGTGGTCAGCACATACGGCGCGAGCGTCTCCAGCGTGAGGTGGGGATCTTCGATTGCCCAGACGGGATTACCCGAATCCAGGCAGCACCCGACGAAGTCCGTCCCCGCCTCCTCGATCAGCATTTTCATCTCGCGCGCTTGCAGGTCGCCGGCGTGATTTTCCATGGCAATCCGAATGCCTGAATCCAGCGCTCGGCCGCGGATAACCCGCAGGACTCTCACCGTTTCTTCGATGCGCTGCTCGATGGGCGCCGTCCGGCCTGGACCGCCTGACGATGCGTTCTCGCCATCCAGCCGGTCTTCCCAGCTCCCAACATACGCGCGCAAGATAGGCGAGCCCAGCAGCTTCGCCACCTCGAACATGCGGGCCATTTGCTCTTCTGGCGTTCCGTCGGCGGCGGTGAACCTCTTGGATGCCGGGCAAATGGATCCCATTCCCACTTCAATCGAGAGTCCGAGGCGGCGGGCATATTCCCGGAGCCGGCGCAGGTGGCTCGCTTCCAGGCTTCCGAGAAAACGAGGTTCCGAGAAATGCACGATTTCGACCTGGCGCTGGGCGGCGTAATCGAGAAACTCGAATGCGCTCCACCCCTGCGAGCGGAGACTGTACAGATCGATGCCTAAGCGCGGGATTCGCACGGCTAGCGCGGCCCGCGAATATGCCCGTGGCCGTGTTCGGGGTGCACCACGACGCAGCCGCTGCCCGAGATTTCGCACAGGGCGTGCTCGAACTGGATGGTGGTGTGTGTGATATGAAATCGCGTCGCGAGCAGCTCGTTGACCGATCGCAGGATGGTTTCGCTGGAGGACGGCGGCAGGTCTTCGATCATCACGTGGCAACTCATGGCATGGCTGTGGGAAGCGAGACTCCAGATGTGCACGTCGTGCACGTCAATCACGCCAGGAATGCCCCGCATCGCCTCCATGACGGTTTCCAGATGCATATCCTTGGGCAAGCCTTCCAGCAGGATATTCAGCGATTCCTTGATGATGTCCCAACCTGTCCAGAGAATCATCAGGCCGATCAGGATGGAAAGTGCGGGGTCGATCCAGTCATGCCCGGTCCAAGCGATCAGGATCCCGCCCGCGATGATGCCCGCGGAGGAGACTGCGTCCCCGAGCATGTGCACGAAGGCGCTTCGAATATTGATATCGCGCCGGCCGGCCTCGCGCAGCGCTATCATGATCGCAACGTTTACCAGCACGCCGATCGCTGCCACGCCTATCATCAAGCGCTCCGCCACCGGCTGCGGAGCACCCAACCGCCGGTAGCTCTCGAAAAAGATGAACCCCGCGAGCACAACCAGCGCGAGGGCATTTACGAAAGCCGCCAGCACGCCCGCCCTTTGATAGCCATAAGTTTTGGTTTCGCTGGGAGGCTTGGATTCGACAAAGAAAGCAAACCAGGCAAGCAGCAGAGAAAGCGCGTCGGTGAAATTGTGAGCCGCGTCGGAGAGAAGAGCCAGCGAATGGGCCCGGAGGCCGGCGAAGAACTCGGCGACGATAAATAAAATCGTAGCTAACAGAGAAAGTTGCAGCCGCTTGCCGGTCGCGCCGCGATGGTGGTGGTTGTGCACCACACCTCCTGCCCACAGTTTAATACAACGGGAGGAAGCGAGAGATCGAGCCCCCGAGCTCCGTGACGCCGGCAGCGGCGCTCTCAAAGAGTCGCGAACCCAATGAGATCTAGAGCCGAAAGCCGCCGTGCTCGATTCCATTCGGCGCTAAAACTTTCGTGGCCGATCCGGCCGAAAGCGGAGATAATGGTACCCCGAGGAGGAGGGCAAATGAAGCGAGCAACGCGACTTTTGTTGTCGGCGGGCGCGGGCCTTTGCATCATGCTGGGGGCTCCATCCGGTTCCGCTCCAAATACGCTGACCGCGCAGGAAAAAGCCGAGGGCTGGATTCTTTTGTTTGACGGCAAAACTCTCAATGGATGGATATCGCGCGGAGGCGGAGCGGAGTGGCGCGTTGTGGACGCCGCCATTATGACCGACTCGCGCAGGGGAGGGGGCCTTTACACGGTGCAGCAGTTCAGCGATTTCATTCTGAAGGCCGAGTTCCGAACAACCGACGACGTGGACGCCGGTATGTACCTGCGAATCCAGCCTCCAGACCCGAATCGCATGCGCGGAACCGATCCCAAGGCGAAGAAAACCGCCGAGCGGCGTGGCTATGAACTACAGATCCGCGACACGGCGCGCAAAGGCGGCTACAACACGGGAAGCATCATAGATGCCATTCAAGCCTCACCGGCTCACATCAAATCCAACCAGTGGAATACCTACGAAGTCACAGCCCAGGGCGATCATTTCGTCGTCGTCTTCAACGGCGAAAAGGTTGCCGAGGGCCACGATGGGAAGTTCTCGCGAGGATCTATCGGCTTGCAATGGGCTCATCCCGAGAGAGTTTCCGAGGGCCACAAAATCGAATTCCGGAACTTGAAGATCAAGCCTCTATAGCGAAAACGCAAGGCGTATCGGTCACACGCGGTCTGGCTGCCTGTATGTGAGAAAGCAAAATAGCCAGGCTTGGAAGAAGGGCCGCCGGTGAGGAAGGGCGCTTCTACGCAGAGCCGCAAGCGTGAGGATTGCGTCTCAACGGCCTCCGAAATAGGACCGTTGCCGCTGCTATCGGTCGGCGCGTGCCGGGCCAAGTCAGCCCGGAACTCGCAGCGCGGCCGGCAGTCCCGAGCGTCGGGAGGGAGATAGCCGGCAGCGAAAGCGACTGAGATACGCAACGGCAGCTTTAGCACAGCATCTGCCCACCCTCGCCCATTCTCGCTCCAACAGGGCCGAGGGCCGCAAAGGGGGAAACACGAAAGAGGGTTTGAAAACTGACCGCCGGGCTCGGCTGAGAACCATGCTCCTTCAACAGCCGGGCCCGCCCGGAGCAGTCCCGCCGGGGCTTGAGGACGGCGGCTAGGCGGCCTCTTCCTCTCCTCCTTCTTCGATGTCGTCCAAGTCTTCTTCCTCTTCGGTATCGACCTCCGATCCCAGGGTTACTCCGTTCTCAATCATGTCCTCTATCAAGCTTTCCGACACTCCAGGCACTTCCGCGACCTCATCCCAGTCCGTATAAGGCCGATTCGCTATCAGATCTTTCGCCCGGTCGGGACCGACGCCTGGAATGCTCGCAATTTCCTGCTCACTGGCTGTGTTGAGATCAATAATGTTGGCTGCCATAACCTGCCTCCTGCCACGTCAGTGATCTTCTGAGTGCACGGGCTGTGCCAACGTGCTCCGCCGTGCCGAGATGTTTCCGGCACAGGTTCGGATTGTTACGGGGCGGCCGGATCCGCCGTGACGCGCAAGCCGCCGATGGGAGGAAGCGGGTAAGCCTGTGCCTGGCATGACACGCAGCCGCCCGGGCTGAGGCTTGCGCCCAACACGCGGCCTCCAGTCTTGACGCCAGTGGCAAGCGCCGAGCACAATGTGTTTAGTCTGGGAATCCAGGCGGATAGGCTACGCCTCTTTCGGCTTTAGGGATCAGAGCATGCGATTCCGTACTTTATTGACGCTCGGTAGCGGTTTTGTCTTATGCTGTCTGTTGTGCGCTCCTGCTTCGGTCCTGGCGCAGAAGCGTGTGAGCAGCGAGCGAGAATCACGTCCGGAGCTCGGCGATAAGCCGGACGCGCCTTTGAAGGTCGAAACAATCAAGGGAACTCTGAAAAAGATCGATTTGGAGAAGCGTACTGTCACCATCGCGCACGGTGAATCCGAGAGCGTCTTCGGATTTCCTACAGCGGCCGGGCGGGAGAAAATTACGCTGTCCAAAAAAGTAGCGAAAACACTCGGCAAAAAATCCTTGCGGCTCGAAGAAGTTCAGAGCGGGAGCCAAGTCAAGGTGGCTTATTATCCCGCGCTCGGCACCATCATGGAGTTGACGATCGAAGAACTAGGCCGGTGAAAAGCCGCAATCTCCGGACGAATCCTCGCTCGGTGCTCAGCGAAGATTCGGCCAGCCCGCCGGCGCATCACAGCGCGAAAAGGGAGATCCCGCGGGTGAGCGTGGCGGCGCACACTAGTTTCCTCTCAGCTTGAGGAAATCGGCCGGGAGCTTCCGGCTATACGCATCTCAAGCAGGAAGGCGCATAGCAGCAAGTATACCAGCAGTGCTCCCAAAGCGGGGATGCCGATCGCCCACTGAATGACCCAGGCGTCGGCCAATTGGCCGATCAGCCAGGGTGCCAGCATACCTCCCACAAGGGAAAACGAGAACAGGCCGTTGAAAAACCCAGGATGATAGTGCGGGAATTTCTCCCCGATCCTGCCAAGGATTACTGAGTATGCGACGCCGAAACCAAGGCCGGTGAAAAATACGCCGGCGGCGGCGCCCTCCGCTCCCGCGGTAGACAGAAGCAGGAGACACCCAAACAGCGACGCGGCAGCGCTGGCCGACAATAGGCGAAACGGGCTTTCCGACCAGGCGCATCGCGGCGCGAGCAGCTTCCCCAGCGTGAGCATTACCCAGTAGAACGCCAGGCTGAGCAGAGCGGTCTCGGCTCTCACGCCAAGGCGGCGAATCAGATAGATAGCCAGCCATCCACCGAGGGCCCATTCGTTGCCCGATTGAAAAAACAGCGCCAGGGAAAGCAAAACGGCGGCCGGGGATGCAGTGGCGCGAATAGAAAGACGAAACGGCCGCGCCAGTTTCAGCGCCGGCTGCGCCAGAGATTTTTGACCGAGATAGAGGGCCGCCAGGGCCAGAGGCAACGCCGCCGTCAACCGCAAAATGTTTGGGGCGCTCAGCGTGTGAACGGTGGCCCAAATCAGAAGCGTAAAACAGACAGCGCCGCAGCCAAAAAAAACGCCCGCTAAGCTTAGTAGCACTCCCGCCATGGGGGCGCTCATGGCGTCGAAAAGCATCCAGGAAATGCCCGTGGTCAGCATGCCGGCGGCAAAACCAAGCGCAATGAAAGGCAAGACCAGAGCCGCGGGAGAGAGGATCGCCGCGAGCGTGAACATCGCAGCGGAAGTCACCAGACACGCCGTGACCAGCAAGCGCCGCATCCCGAGCTTTTCCAGAATGCCGCGCGAAGCCATCGCGGCGGTGAACACGCCCAGATTGAAAGCCAGAAAATAGCCTCCCGCGGTGCCAAGATCGATGTCCACATAGTACGCCCACACTGGGAAAAGAGCGCCCATGAGGGCGACGAGGCAGCCCAGCAGAAAAACTCCGCCCATGGCCGAGCGAACGATCGCCGGCCGGGGCGTGGCCCGTGGAGCAACAGCGTCCATGCGTGGTCTGGCATACATTCTACAGAGAAATGCCCGGCCGCGGGGAGCAACTGTCCGATCGCCTGAGAACCAAAGAGAGGAAGACAACAGGGCTCTACGAGGATAACGGCGGCCCAAGACCTTCGGCCCTACCGGGGCCTCTTCAAAATGGTGAGGATCTCCTCGATTTCCTTCCGCATTTGCTGAAGCTTTGGGCGGAGGGGAGATATATCGGGAATCAGCGGCATCTGGGCCGGCCCGCCGACCGATTGCTTCTTGCGAGCGGCGCGGGTTCTTTCCTTGAGAGCCTTCCGGGCGCCGGAAATCGTAAAGCCTTCGTGATACAGCAGCCGCTTGATCTCCAGCAGCAGCTCCACATCCTTTCGCTTGTATTCGCGGTGGCCGGTTTTTCCTTTCTTCGGCTGAAGCTGGGGGAATTCTGTTTCCCAGAAGCGGAGCACGTACGGTTCCACTCCGAGCAGTTCACTGACGTCGCCAATTCGGAAATAGAGCCGGTCAGGGATTTGCGGCGCTTTCGAATCCGGCATTCGAAAACAATAGTAGCATCTCCCGCCTGCTGTTAGGATGCAGTAGACGGAATGGGAAACGCCGCCTGCCGGGCACGATCAACGAGCGGCCAAAATGCGCGCCCGTCGCTCGCCCCGCGGCAGCAGCACCGCGAAATGATCCGCCGCCTCGATCACCGGCGCTTCCGCGGGGCTACCATCGATCTCGATCTTTCCCGGTCGGAAATCTACCAGAGCCGGCGCGCGCGCCGAAGAGCGGTACTGCAACTCTACGCCGTCCGGCAGCGCCCGCGCCCCGGTCAGATCGGCGTTCAGCCAAAGAAGGTGGAAGCGAAGCGGCGCGGCGTCGCGCTCGATGCGGCGCCGTCCGGCGGGAATCCACGCGATCGACCCGTCCACGGCGGGCCACGGCCTGCCATCCACGCGCGCCGGTCCTTGCCAGCGTACGCCTGCCGTCTGCGCCGCGGTGATGATCCGCGCCTGGCCGTCAATTTCGACCCGGCTGACAGCGGCCGATGCGGCGGCCAGCAAGTCGTAGTCGGCTGCGCCGATCGACTGCTCGAAATATAGGAGGACCCGGGAGAAGGACTGGCTGCCCCCGTGCAATAACTGAAACAATTCCGAACCTACTTGTTTTTTTGTGGGATACACGTCTTGATAGCGGGGAACGATGTTGATATCCACGGCCAGTTTGTCGAGCCGCCGGGTCAGCCGGGCGTAACGCCGGGCGATCTCGGCATAACGCTCCGGCCCAAGGTCCCACAGAGTGGCTGGATCCTCGATCGCAAACGTAAAGTCCAGCCGGTCGAGCAAGGGCAGAAGCCGGGCCGCGTCCGCCCCCAGGTTGTCTCGCATGGCGGCGTCGAAGCGGTCGTCGATGTGGGTGAGCACAAGGTCGAGGTCTGGTTTCCAGCCGCGTGCGGCCTCGAGCCAATGCTGTTGCAGCCGGACTGTCAAGGAAGCCCGATAATCGGCAAACCGTTTCCACGCTGCTCGGTCCCGCTCCCAGTAGCGGGGCGACTCGCGGCGAAACAATTCGATCGGATCGAAACCCGCTTTGGCGCGAAATTCGGCGCGTATTACGCCGTTCATTGGGGTAAAGCGGTCCGGGGCCGAAGGCCCATAGAGCGACTCGAAATACAGCTCGGCCAGATTGACTCCATCCCAGTCGAACCGGTTGAGCAGCGCCCGCAGCCCCGCTTCGACGGCCTGGGAGCAATTGGGGTCCGCCAGGTTCATGAGCTTGCGCCAGTCAAGATGCGCGTCTTGCTGGGTTGCCGTTTTCTCCCGCCATTGCGGATGGTCTTCCCAGAATTGCTCGCTGACGTGCGGCAACTCGAGCCAGGCGTAAACCAGGATACCCTCCCGGTGGCAGGCTTCTATCAGTTGTCGTAGGTATTCGTCTCTCCGCGCGTCGGGCTCGTAAAAATGCCAGGCGGCGGCGTGAATCGCCGCAATGCCGGCTTCGCGCCAGCGCCGGGCGAGAAAGCCGGAATCGGCGCGCAGGCGATACGAATCGTCGAAAAACGCCCAGGTGCGTCCGCCTCGAAAGGGAAACTCGACGCCGAGAGAAGCCAGGGCATGGAGAAGGTAGGGGAAATGCTCATATCCTTTTTCTCCAATATCGGCGATTGTCCACAAGACTGCTTTCCCGTCACGCCGCATGCCGGCCACGAGCGGCGCGCCGGTCCACCTCTCCCGCGTAAAGACGCGGGCTCCGGGCGGCAGCTCGTAAACAGGCTCCGTCGCCGGTTTCCGCCAGACAACCTCGAGCCTCGGCTCGCGCAATTCCTCGACGCTGGCAACCTGAACAGTTTTTCCCGTCGGACGAAAGCCCCATTGCCGGGATTGAGCAGAATCGCCCTCCAAGAGCACGAATGAAGGCGGGCCGGGCGCCAGGTCCAAGCCTACTGACCCAAGAACCCGCGCCCAGCCCGGGTTTCCCGCCGGGCCGCCAGTGGAGGACTGCGCACCGGCCGTGGCTGCTACGGAGAAAAACGCGAGACTAGCGAACCACCGAATACCAGAGCCCCACGCGCAGGTCATAGTAATTGGGTTTTCGCGAATTGAACAGGTTGATCAAATAGACGCCGCGCAGTCCGCTGATGGTCAAGTCGAGCGGAGGCGAGAGAAAAGGAACACGGAATCGCACGCCGGGGCCGAATTCAGTGAAGTTGGCATAATACTCGCGCCGGCGGTCAAAAGTGACGTTGGTATTCCAGAATAGCTGGGAGCGCAACCTTCCAAGCTGCGGCAGCCGATAGCCGTGGCGCATCTGCCAATAGCTGATCACGTTGTTTTGAAACCGGCTGAGAAAAACCGCGTCGACACTGAGTTCGGCGAATGGGCCCGCTGACTCGCCGCCGAGCGTCGCGCCAAAACTGCGGAACCACGACAGGCCGCCGCGATAATCGGGCCCCAGCCGGGGCGTTCCGGGCGGCGGGTTGCGAAGATAACTCCCTGCCTCTCCGGCTTCGGCCCAAAGCAAGAAGCCGTTCCATACCGTTGTGCGAATTCCAAGGGCGCCGATCAGGGAGCTTTCGGAAAGGAACTGGGGCAAGGGTTCCCCGGTTTTGCGCTTCCAATCACCCACCAGCCGGAGCGACAGGTAGGGCCGAACGGGAAATGATCCCAGCCGCAGCTCCGTTTTCAGTTGCGCGTATTGGAACAAGTCGTGATACCGGGTGGAGAACATGGGAAGCATCCAGAGCGAAGTCTGAACACGCTGGAACTGCGGGGCCAAATTGTTGTAACCGCGCCGGGCTTCAACGGCCACCGCGGCATCCGAGCTGTTCATAGCCTCCCGGAACCATCGCACCGCCTCGCGGTCGTCATGCAGAATGTTGTGGATGATTCCGAGTTTCAGAGCCGCTTCGGAATCATCAGGATCGATCTCGTGGGCGATCTGAAACTCTCGCAGCGCGTCTTTCAGGTAGCTCAAGGCGAGGCTTTTCTCGCCCAAAGCTTTGTGCGGCTGAGCCTGCTGCCGCCGCGTAAACCGTGAAGGCGCAATGGTCCCATCTTTGGCCTCACCGGCGGCCGCATCGAGCGCTTGGCGGGCTTTGCCGGCCAGCCCGGCATTCGGACCGCCGGCTACCTTCTCGAGCAGCGGCGCGGCGAGTTCCGGCTGGTGCCTCTCGAGATAAAGGAACGCCAGTTGCGCTGTGGCAAGCATGTCCTGCGGATCCTGGCTGATCACGGTTTGGAATTCCCGCATAGCATTGTCAGGCTGGTGAACGGCGAGCCATAGAAACGCGAGCTCGCGCCGCAATGCGGTGTTTGAAGGATCGAGATCCAGCGCGCGGCGATATTCGCTGGCAAAGGGATGGCGTTTCGGGAGGCGGCTGCGGGCCCGCTCCGCCACGCGCGTCTCCGGGGAGCGCGACGCAAGAAGCCAGGCCCCCACGGCGCCCTCTTCATCGCCTGCCTCATGCCAGGATCGCGCCAGCTCGAGCAGCGTCTCTTCTCGTCTCGGAGTCAGCCGCCAGGCCGCTAAATACTGCTCCGCGGCCCTGGCGGGTTCCCGATGCTTTTCCAAATAGGAAGCCAGCTCCAGCCGTGCCGCCCGGTTCTGCGGATCCTGCCTTACCACGGAGGACCACTGCTCGATGGACACGCGCAGCGCCCGGTCAATGCGGGCAAAAGCTTCTTCCGCGGTCTTTTTCGATTCCGCATCGCCGGATTGGCGCACTTGATCCAGTAATTGCAGGGCGCGGGCTTCCTGGCCCGTCTCATAAGAAAGAAAGGCGAGCTCGAGCGCTACTCGAAAATCCTGCGGATCGAGCGAGAGGGCCTGCTCAAAAGTATCGCGGGCCGATTCAGTCTCCCCGATTTTCAGATAAACGTAGCCGAGGTCCTTGCGAATCCCGGCCCGGCGTGGGGCTGCCTGGATGGCCTCCAGAAACTGCTGGATGGCATCCGAATATTTCTTTTCTCGAAGCGACTCGTAGGCTTTTTCGAGATGTGTTCTTTCCGGTTCGGAGTTTTGGGTTGGATCGGTGGCGGGATCCTGTGTTTGCGCGGGTAACACCAAACACGCAAGCACCAGCAGCAGAAGATATCTCACTGTCGGCGCCTGGCGTACAAAAGCTTGCCGCGAAAACGACTTGCCGGTTTGCGGCGCGCACAACAGAAAGAACAAGCCGTCCGGCGCTGTCTTAAGCCGCGTCCGCTGCCTGGCCAACGCTTTTCCGCAGCCTGTAAATCACAACATATTTCAAGGTCGCGCGCAAGAGGCGTGACGAATATCCCGTCCTTAAATCCGCTAGAATTGCAGAAAATAGAAAAAATAGAAGAAGATATGGAAATATCTTGATCTTGTCGACCGGGCTGCCGCCGCAGCGCCGGCATAGAGAGCCGTCACCCCCCTTCGCGGCAGCCTTGACACCTGCCCATGGGCCCCGGCGCTCCCTCCATTTTCATTTTCCGCCGTGCTCTCGACGGAGCCCCGGGCATGGCGAAAGTGACAATTCACCCTCTCAGGAGTAATATTGAGTCGCTGGCGGGACCGCGAAGGCACAGGCTGGGCCGATACATGCGCACCGGTTTCCGCGATACGGAGGTGTAACCATGCTGGACCGTAGGGTTTTTCTAGGTTCTCTTCTGGCCACGGCCGCGGCCGCCCGGCCCACAGAAGTTCCCAGCCGCACGGCGAAGGTGGAGAGACTTTTCAAATCGCCCGATGGTCATCCCAATGCGCTGGAAGCAAGTTCGGAAGGCTTGTGGGTCGCTGACCAGATCACCGATCGCGCCCATCTGATGAGCTGGGATGGCAAGCTGATCAAAACTGTGGAAACCGAGTCATCGAACACCAGCGGGATGGCTTACGGGGGCGGTTTTCTGTGGATGGCGGCCAACGGAAAGGCGATGCGGCGGACGCCCAGGCCGACTGATGCCTCCCGGGGAGAAGTGTTGAAAGTCGACCCCGCTACGGGCAAAACCATAGCGCGATACCCTTTGCCGGACGGCGGCGGCGTCCACGGTCTCGAATACACCCGCGAGGGACTGTGGGTCACATTTCTCAAATCGCGCAAACTGGCTCTGGTTGATCCCAAAGATTTCCACGTCATCCGGCAAATCCCGATGCAGTTTGACCGGGCGCATGGTCTGGGTCGCGACAGGGATGGGATCTGGGTCGTCTTCACAAGCGACCGCGTGATACAGAAACTCGATGTCAAGGACGGGAGGGTTCTCGAACAGATCTCCATCGCCAAAGAAGATCCCGAACCCCACGGGATGTGCCTCCACAATGGCCATCTTTATTATTGCGATGCCGGCCTGGAGCTCGGCGGCAAAGGCCCCGATGGCAAGTGGGCCGGCTGGATCTGCCGGATCGCCTGAGTGGATCCCACGGACCGTCTTGGAAGCCTGCCTAGCATCGGCGGAAGGGCGGCGTGTCCATCGGGATTTTCTAACGCCGGGAAGATCTTCACATTCCGACTTGCTGGCAGGCGATTCGAGGCAAACGTCAAGGCCGTGCCTGTTTTCTGGCGCGGCGAAGCTTAGGGCGGAATATCAAAGCGGGGGAAGCCGCTCGCAGCCGGAGTTTCAGAATCCCGAGTTTCAGAATTCAGAATGGCCGCCGCCCATTGGGCGGCCTCACAGTTCCTGCGGATCGAGCCGGGACCTCTCTCTTCCCTGTAACTCTCGTCCTGCGTTGTCACGTCAGTGAAAACAAAAATACGAGTGGCAACAGACCGGGGATAGTCTTCCTTACGGCTATTTTGTAGGGAGGCGAGCCTGTCAGGGCTGACCGGACCGGTGATTGCAAGCGTCTTGTTTCCGGTAAAGCTCTGGCAATCGGAACATAAGAATGTAAGGAACAAAACTGGAGGGACCATGGACCGCATACGCGTAAATGCCGCAACCGGGTTTATCGCCGGCGCCGCTCTGATGTACGCCTTCGACCCGATCTCGGGAAAAAGACGCCGGACGGTGGCTTTTGATAAGTGCTTCAGCGCATGGAAGCGTTTTCTTTGCGAGCTGGATAAAGCGCGGCGAGACGCCGGAAACCGGACCCACGGACTGCTGGCAGGTGTGGAAGCGATTTTTTCCAATTCCCAAACGGACGAGGACATCCTCATCCAGCGAGCCAGATCCAGGATCGGACGGATCGTAAGCCATCCGCATGCCGTGAACCTAAGGCGGGAAAACGGCCGTATCATCCTGGAAGGCCCCGTCCTCGAGCAGGAGTTTCCGCAGTTGCTTCGCGAAGTGAAATCCGTTTTCGGCTCTCGAGAAATTGTCAATCGGCTGGAGGTGCACCGCGATCGGGAAAATATACCCGCCTTACAGGGCGGAGTTCCAAGAACAAGGCGCTCGGAACTGACGCAGCAGAGCTGGACGCCCGTGCTGCGGTTCGCCGCCGGCGGAACCGGAGCCGCCTTGGTTTGCTACGGGCTTCGGGCGCGAAATGCCCAGCGGTGGGTGGGGGTTCTGGCGGGAACAGCCTTACTCGCCCGGTCCCTCTCTAACAGGGAATTCCGGCAAATCGTGGGAATCGGCTGCGGGCCACGCGCCGTGGAGTTTGACAAGGCGATCCACATCAATGCCCCACTCGAAGACGTTTTCAAATTCTGGACGCGCTACGAAAACTTCGCGCGCTTCATGACACATCTGAAAGAAGTTCGCGATCTGGGGAACGGCCGCTCCCACTGGGTAGCCGAAGGCCCGGCCGGCGTGCCGGTTTCCTGGGAAGCGGAGATTACAAGTTGCATTCCCAACAAGCTGCTCGCGTGGCGAAGCATGCCTGGGTCCCAGATCGAGACGGAGGGCGTCGTGCGGTTCGACCCGAATCCCGACGGTAGCACGCGGGTGGGCATTCGGCTCTTCTATACGCCGCCAGCCGGCGTGTTGGGGCACTTGGTGGCATCGCTGTTCGGCGCTGATCCCAAGCACGAGATGGATGACGACATGGTCAGGCTCAAATCGCTCATCGAATGCGGGAAGACCCGCGCGCACGGGGTCAAAATCACGCGCCAAGAGCTGACCGCGGCGTAAGCCGCCCAAGCAAGGCCCCCGGGCGGCGATCTTGCCATGTTGGGTTGTCGGTGTCGGCCGCCTCGAGCGGCCGCGCGCGTTCCGGGAGCTATACGCCCAGCACCGGATTTGGCTGGAGTGAGTTCTCAGCGCCGAAAATATTCTGGGAGAGCGTCAAGGGCGGCAGGTACTCGCCCAGCAGCGAGCGGTTCCACCACGCGCCGGTAGCCCGTTTCGTCTTGCCGTCGGTGAACTGGTAGTGATAAAGCAGCGCACGGATGTATTTGGGCGGATTGGCGCCGGGCGGAGAACCGTTCCAAAGAAATGACCAGGCAGACGGCGAACCCTGGAGAAGTAGCACAATGAAATTCACGAACCAAACGTTGTAATAGGGACTAAGCGCGGCAAACCACATTTGCCAGTCCAGGCGCGGCTGATGCGGGGCGACGAAGCGCGGCGCCCGACGGATATTTCCGGGCTTATATTTAAATTCGTATTCCCGCCAGTTCACCCCATCCTGGCTTCCTTCAATGACGATTTCCCAACGCTCGGTGGTCATTACCGCGAACAGGCCATAGTTGTTTACGATGGGGAATGGAGAAAGTGCGCTCAACAGGTCCGATAGCGGCTTGGGTACAGGCCGGCCGGTAAAAGTGATCCACAGGCGGCAGGCGCTCACCACGGCGATCAGCAGTGCGAGCGCTAGAACCACGGCGTGCCCAGGCGTGACAATGCGACCGCCCGCGTCTCGGCTGGCCTGCATGGGAAGGAACACGCATAGGGCCATGCTGAGCAAATTGAAAAAAGTATAGTTGCCCGTGACCTGGATGAGGGCCTGGAGCAAAACGGTCGCGCCGGCGGCCCACATCCGGAGAGGCCGGGGGCCAAAATACAGAAAGGGCGCCGCCAGCTCGACGGCGAACATGAAGAGAGTGGAAAGCTTTTGGAACCAGGTCGGCAACCGATGCATGTACCAGGACAAGCGATTGGGCAGCGGCTGGGTTTCGTAATGGAAGCAGAGCGCTGTGAGGTTTCTCCAGGCAGGATCTCCGCTGAGCAGCTTCGCCGCGCCCGACAGGAACATCAGGCGGAACAGCAGCCATCGAAACAGCCATACAACCACCGCCGGCCACAGCGGCAGGAAGATCGCTAAAAAGCCGCTTTCCAACAGCAAGACATCCCATTGATACGAGAGAAAAACCTGGCCGGCAGTGAAAAAGGATAGATACAGCACCCACAGCGCTGCCAGCAGAGGCAACTTCGGGAAGCCCACTATGACTGCTAGGGAGAGTGCTGCCCCCGCTACGCACAGCGCCCTCATAAACGTACCGCCGGCATTGAGCCAGAGCAAGGTGGGAGCGGAAAAATAGGCGCCCGGGCCGAGGGTCCGGCGGAGGTACCGGAGATAATCGGCGGCCGGCAGAATGCCATGCTCGCCGATTAGATGAGCGACCTGCGGGTATAGCGAGAGAAACGCGATCAGGTAAACAACGCCAAGCAGCCGCAGAAAAACGAACGGTGTCACGGCGGTTTGGACGTTCGCCGGCCCGCTCAATAGCGCAGGAGCGCCGCCAGCGTTGCGCCGTCCGGCATCTGTTCCGGATTCAGAACGAACACCTGTCCTCCATGAAGGAGGGTCTGGATGGCGGCCCCATTGATCTTGTCGTCATCGCTGCCCGAATTATCCCTCCGGAGAAAAAGATTGGCCACTCGGCCGAAATGCGCCGCTTGCAAGGTCTGTTCAACATCAAAGGAAACCCGGGAGGAGCCGCGGTACCGTTCTAGCTGGGCCAGCGCGCTCCGGAGCGGCTCCGGGGAGTACTCCTGGACGATCTGGAGTGCGCGGGCGTGCAGCTCGCTTCCGAAACTTTCGGGTGACCCGTAAACGGCGGCGTCCAGCAGCCGTGGATAGGTGTTCACTCTGCGATACAGGGCCACTTCGTATTCCACTCCAGCCAAAACCAGAGGAGCGGCGGCGTCTTTTAACGCGTTGTGAACTCCCTTGTCCACCTCGCGGAAAAAATGGAGCAGGTTCTCCTCTTTATCTTCGCGGTCTGTGCTGGTTCCAAACATCACGCCCTTCATCGATCCCGCGGAGGGGCCGCCGAAGGCCCGGTTGTCGAGAACGTGGTCTGGCTGCCGCGTACGCAGCCATACATTCAGGTTGACGGGGACCGAGTCCGGCAGCTTGACCCGCTCGAAGCTGTCCTCGGTGCAGCGGAATAGGTGGATATGCTTCTGGCTCAACGCCAGTACATAAAAGATACTGGTGCCGCTGAACAACGACAGAAGCGGACGGAGAGCAAACTGCTCCCCCACCGCCACTATTTCCCTTGGCATCCTACGCACCCAGAAATGCCGGAACACTGCGGGTGAGCGCAATACCACCAGGGCGTTTCCCCAACGGCCCTCTGCCTCGATCGTCTCAGCCAGCGCCTGCACCGGCTGCAACAGGGCCTCGATTTCTTCCGGACGCACGTTTCGCTCTTTTAAGCTCTTCTCCGCGTGACGGACGGCGTTCTTCAGCCGGATGCGGATTTCTAAAGGCTCCGGAAGCGGTAACAGGATTGTGATGCAAGGTGGAGCGGCGGCGGCCAGAACCTTTAAATCCTGAGCGGCGAATTCAGCAGATTGCGGCATCCTCTGACTCCACATATTTGCATTCCCGATTGATGGCTTCTTTGACGTGACGGAAACCCCTTGATCCATCATACCTATCGCTCCTCCGAATTAATGGGATGCCGGTCACGAAGCAGCGGTAGCAGGCCGGACGGCGAAGGGAGCCTCGGTGCGGCAACGTACAGTTTTGTCAACTCGCTGCTACGACTCCTTGCCCCTTGGGAGCGACAGATGCAGCGTGTGCAGACGGCTCTTTCGATGTTTCTCCGGGCTGCGAGGGCTGAGCAAAACGTTTCCAACCGGTGGCGTCGCGTCTATTCCGCCGCGGGTTCCGAGTTGGCGCTCACGGCTTCGAGGCTCGCGGGCGGCAGGTACAGTCCCACGAGGGTCCGGCGCCACCACAGGCCGGTCCTCTTGCGCTCTTGCGGCGTAGTGAAGCGATATTCGTAATAAAGCGCACGCACGCAGCGCGGGGGCTGCTCCGGAAACGGGTTTTTCTTCAGGAGCTTCACAATCCGCCGGTCGCCCTCGAGCAACTTGGCCGCCAGGTTGAGCAGCCACGGGTGCTCGTAGGGCGAGCCCATCGCAGCGAACCACATTAGCCAGTCCAGCCGCAGATGATACGGGGCGATCTGCGGCGGAAGACGCGCAGGATCTCCCGGCTTGCCCTTGAATTCGTATTCCCGCCATAGGGTCGCCGAGCCGGGGTTCGGATCCTCGCAGCCCTCGAGCACGATCTCATAGCGGGTACGCGTAATGCCGCCGAAAGCGCCGTAAGTATTGACCAAGTGGAACCGGTTGAAGGCGTAATTCATCAGTTGACGGCGCGAGAGCATATTCGCGACAGGCCGAACGCTTAGAACCGCGACCAGGACGGCCAGAGCATAGATCGCGGCGCGATGCGCCACAGAGGCCGGGTGCAATGCGGGAGGCGTCAGCGGAATCCACGAGAGCCAGCGATCGTCAAGAGTGGGAACAGCCAGCGTAACCGTGAGCCAATTCAGCCACGAGAGATTGCCGCTGAAAATGAGAATGAACTGGAATACTATCGTGATGAGCCCGGCGGCGGCGCTGACTGGTTGCGGAGCGAAATAGGCGAAAGGCATTACCAGCTCGACGAAATGGTTAAAGAGAACTCCGGCGCGGTGAACCCAGGAGGGCAGCCAGTGGAAGTGCCAACTCAGTGGATTTGGAATCGGTTGCGTTTCAAAATAGTAGTCCAAGCAGGTGAGCTCACGCCAACAGGGATCTCCGCGCAGTTTGATGAGTCCGGCCCCGAACATAACGCGGAAGAGCACCCAGCGCCATATCCAGAGAAGCACGGCGCTCGGAGCGACGCTGCTGCCACCCGCAAAAATGGTGAAAAACCCGGTCTCGAGCAGAATGGATTCCCACCCGAAAGCGTAAAACGTCTGGCCGACGTTGACGAATGAGAGATATAAGATCCAGAGCGCCCCCCAGACAGCCGCCGACACCAGAGAGCCATATTTTTCCGAATAACCGGCGAGGGCGAAACACGACAGGGCGACCCCGGCCCACGCGGCGCTACCGAACGCACGATCCGTCGGCGCAAAAAAGAACAGACTCGGCGAACCGCGAAACCGCATCCGCCGGATGAAATAAGGAGCCGGCAATAAGCCGTCTTTTCCAAGCAGGGGGATAAACTGGTTCGCCGCGCAGAGGAACGCAATCAAATAAATGAACGCGAGCAATCTTTCGAAAAGAAACTGGGAAAGCCAATACCCTGCCAGCTCATCAATCATGCCGAGGTGGGACGCCGCGGCTCGCGGCTCTGATAGAAGCTTTGTTTCATTCCCAGCATAGCGCGGGAGCCCGCCGGCGGAATTTCGCCAGAGCACACGGCCACGCCTCGCCTCCGGAGGCCACGCGGCGCACCCGGCAAAGTGATAAGATGCGGTTATCATGAAGTCCATTACCCGCTACATGGAAGAGACCGGAATGAGTTTGGAACAACTCGTTGCGGCCGCCGGGCTGGATGCGAAACTGGTCAAGGCCATTGTAAGCGGCAACTACACCCCCAGCCCATCGCAGCGCCAAAGGCTGGCTGCGGCGCTGGGTCTTTCGCCGGGCGACATTGCCTGGGGACACGCGATCCCCGTCCAACATTTGCGGGGTAACGGTCCCCAATGCGGGCGCTCGACCTGATTGCATCCCGGCCGTAGCTGAAAGGTATGGCCGAGCCGTGTGACGCCGGCGCCGTTTATCTTTCCGCGAACGATCTCCTGGATTTTCCTGGCATACTGCGCGATGCGTCCCAGGACCTGGCCCGTAACGAACTGCGTCTCTATCCGGAACCCGTCTGAACCAGGTCGCATGGTAGGAACACGGCTCGAGGCGCCGCTCGGTGGATATTTGCGCCGGCATCTCCGAGAGATCACGACGTTGCCGCCTCGTTTTCTGTGAACGATGAGTTTGTCCTCGAACTCGGCCGCGGACCGGCGTGTTCACGAGCTGGATCTTCCCATTCCGCGCAGCGAACCGGCTGCGTGCTACACTGCGCTTGCTGGTGCGAATCCGCGACGCTATCCTCCTTTTCGGTATCGTAAACGCCTGCCTCTACAGCGCCCTTCTGCCGCTGTGGGAAGGATTTGACGAAGCTTTCCATTACGCGTACGTGGAGACGTTGTGGCAAACGAGACGGCTGCCGGTGCTCGGCCGCACGTTGACCCCTTACGACGTGTCCCAGTCTTTTCAGTTCGCGCCCGTCAGCGGCGTTGTGCGCAGGTGGATTCCGGAGGCGACTTCCTACGACGCCTGGTTCGCGCTGCCGCAAGCCGACAAGGAAGGGCGGCGCAATGAGCTGGAACGGCTCCGTCCTGAACCGCTAAGCAGCGTCCGCCCTAACTATGAAGCCCACCATCCACCGCTCGCCTACTTCTTTCTCGCGATCTTGGACCGGGCGATATCGAAAGAGCCGATTACGGCACGCGTACTGCTGCTCCGGCTTTTCGCTGCGGTGTTTGGAACCGTTCTCCTCTATCTCGGCGGGGCCGCGCTCTGCCGGGCGTTGAACGTTCCCGATCGCTTTGCAAACGCTGCTCTCTTCACGATCTTCTGCTCGGAAATGCTCTACGCCACAGTCGCTCATATCGCCAATGACTGGCTGGCTGTGGGACTGGGCGCTATGTTTCTTGCCGCTCTTGCCGGGTTTGTCAGGAAGCCGCAGCGGGGACCGGCATGGAGCGCCGCGCTGTGGCTGGCCGCCGGGCTGCTGACGAAAGCCTATTTTCTGGCCTTTGCGCTGCTGGCGTTGGCGATCGCCGCCCTACTGGTTTGGCGCCGCCGCGCCCGATTCAAAACCGTCGCTGCCGGGGGCATGCTGGTATTGGCTCTGGCCGGCCCCTGGTATGCCCGCAACCTGGCGCTTTACGGAAACGTCAGCGGCACGCACGAGGAGTTTGACGGCATCGGCATCAGGCAGGCGCTCGCGGCGGCGCCCAAAATCAACTGGTCGGCCACGGCCGGATTTCTTTCGCGCGGATCTCTCTGGACTGGGAATAACTCTTTCACCACCTTTTCGCGAAGCACGCTGAACGCTGTGCTTGCCCTTCTGCTCCTCGCCGTCGCAGCCTGGGCGCTCCACTGGCGCGCCATCCAGCCGGCCGAGCAAACGGTATTCGGGGGAATTGTTTTGTTTTCGATCGCCGTCGCCTACGCTTCCTGCGCCAGCTTCGCTGACCGGAATGGCCAGGTGGCAGGCGCGAGCCCTTGGTACACGCAGGTGCTCCTGGCCCCCGTGGTGGCGCTCGCCTATCTTGGCATGTCCCGTTGGAAGCGCTTCGGACCAGTGCTTGCCGCCTGCACGGCCGCCCTTTGGACTTGGGTATTGATCGCCACCTGGACAATCAAGCTGTTTCCAATGTATTCGGGCGGCGTCATGGCGCCCATGCGAGTGCCTGAGGTCTGGAACTGGTACATGCACAGGGCTGCGGCGTGTACGCGAGATCTTTCCCTGCTCGCGCTCGCTCCCGCTCCGGTCCTCTACGCCGGGCTGCTTGTGTCGCTGGCAATGGCGGTCTGGCTGAGCACAAAAATCATTTGTGGCCTCGTGAGCTCCCAGCTCGGCGCCGCTTAGATTAAATCGCCGGCCGGATTCTTTCCCGGGTTCAACAGTGCAGAACCGGTCGCCGGCCGGCAAAGAGAGAGCCTCCAGCGCGGCTCCCGGCCAAATGATCTCCGGCTGTTCGGAGCGCGACGCCTGCAAGCCGAAATCAATGCGTCAATCGTTCGGGAATATAGCGGTTTTCGGGAGCCGCTTCCTGGGCGCTCGCGGATTCGCGGCCCTGGCGCAGGCTCGACTCGCGAATGATGAGCCGCGGCGGTATCAACACCCGTTTCGCTGCAATCTGTGTTCTGGCTTCCATGCACTCGGCTAGCAGTTCGGCCGCCGTCTCGCCGATTAGCGAGCTGCTCTGATCCACGGTGGATAGCGGAACGCGGAGAAGGTCGGAGTAATGGACATTGCCGGCGCCGACTATCGCCACGTCATGAGGCACATTCAGCCCGGCATCGAGGACTGCCTGAATCGCCCCCGCTGCGGTGGGATCGTTGTAGCAAAACACTCCATCCGGGCGCGGACTGGCCCGGAGCAACCGCCGCATAGCCTCGTACCCGCTGCTATCGCTTTGTGCGCTCACTATATATTCGGGCGGCGGCTGGATCCCATGTTTCGCCAGGGCCCGCCGGTAGCCCCGCAGACGCCCTGTGCCGTTGGAAAGCGCCGGACCACGAATGTGCGCGATCCGGCAGCAGCCTTGCCCGATGAGGTGTTCCGTCGCCAAAACGCCGATTTCGTCATCCTTGACGCCCACGTAGTGAGCCTCCAAGCCGGCCGGCATCCGGTCTATCAGGACGTAGGGAATTTTGCGGGACCGCAGCGCCTTGAACAGCCGCGTGCGCCCGGTAGGCTGCGTGGAGGCGACGATCAGTCCATCGACATTCCGGCTCAGCAGCAAAGCGATCTGTCTCTGCTCCGCTTCGATGTTCTCCTCGGAATTGGATATCACAATTTGGTAGCCGAGCGGCTCGACCTTCCTCGCCACTCCCTTGGCTACTTCAGCGAAGAACGAATGCATCAGGTCGGGAATCACCAGCCCTACCATGTACGTGCGCCGGGTCACCAGGCTGCGCGCGATCCAATTCGGCTCGTAGTGCAAATCGCGGGCTCGTTTGAGCACCCGGCTGCGCGTTTCCGGGCTGATGTCGCTGTGATTTCTCAGGGCCTTGGAGACCGTCATCAGAGAGACGCCCAAGTCCCTGGCTATGTCCTTCATCCGAGCCGCCAAGCTTCCTCCTTGCCGCCCTTTTCCGACCGTTCGACATCATGTTTATCACGAATGCCCGCCGGGATGCATATCCGCTTCCCCTGCCCGCGCTCCCTGCTCCCCGCCTCGCCGGGCTGCTCACTGGGAACACGTTCCCTGTTGGGAATTTACTTTAACGCTACAGGGAGCGCTCCAGATCGGGAATTTTTGCAAAAACAACGCTTGACAGGATTTTTCAGACGGTGATAGAATGCCCGCACACTCGGCAGGCGCACTGGCAGCGAGCGGACACTCGCCGGCGAACGAGCGGGGGGAGCCGTCCCTGGGGCATCCGCGGTTCGCGGCAGAAAAAGGGGGATAAACCATGTCGTTCCGGCCGCAGAACTTAATGGCGCGGTTCGCCTTTTGGGGAGTTTGCAGCCTCGGTCTTTGTCTTTCAAACGGCATCGCCATCGGCCAGACGGCCACCGGGCAGGTCAACGGCACGGTGACGGATCAAAGCAAAGCGGCCGTGCCAGCGGCCACGGCGATTCTGGTGAACCGGGCCACGGGCATCGAGACCAGAGCCAGCACCAATGCCAGCGGTTTTTTTACGTTCATCAACGTGAGCCCGGGCGTTTACACTCTGCGGATCGAGGCTGCCGGTTTCCGGGCGGCGCAGATTCCGGAGTTTACCGTGGGTGTGAATCAGACCGTCACTGAGGACGTGGGGCTCTCTCTCGGCCAAGTGACCGAAGTGGTGGAGGTCGCGGCCCAGGCCGAGTCGTTGCAGCAGTCATCGGCCGAACTGGGCACGGTTATCGCGCAGCAGGCCGTGCAGGAATTGCCGCTGAACGGCAGGAACTTCACCCAGTTGCTGACGCTGACTCCCGGCGCTACGCCGGTTAGCACCAGCCAGGGGGCGCAAATCGGAGTTAACGACGGATCGACCGTATCCATTCCCCGTTCTGGTTTTTCGAATCCCTCAATTCACGGCCAGTTTAACCGCTCCTCGGTTTACTTCCTGGACGGCATCATCAACACGGACTTCCGCACCACGACGTACACGATCCTGCCCAACATCGATCTGATTCAAGAGTTCAAGGTGCAGTCTCACAATGACAAGGCCGAGTACGGCGGCGTGGCGGGAGGTGTGATCAATGTGGTCTCCGCCTCCGGTACGAACCAGCTTCACGGCTCGGCCTACGAGTTCGTCCGAAACAACGATTTTGACGCGCGCGATTCGTTTTTTGACGCGACGCGGACTTCGCCCGCCCCGTACCGGCAAAATCAGTTTGGCGCAACGCTGGGCGGCCCCATCATCAAGAACAAGACATTTTTTTCCGGTGGATATGAGGGGTGGCGTTACTCGAGTCCCACGGGCTCCCGCTATCGCGTGCCGACCGATCAGGAGATTTCGGGCGATTTTTCCAATTCGATTATCGCTCACAACATCTATGATCCCCTGACCACCAGGCCCAACCCGAGCAATCCAAATCAGCTAATTCGCGACCAGTTTCCCGGAAACATGATTCCGTCCAGCCGGATCTCCCCGATGACGCAGGGTTTCATCCAGACCTACTTCGATCGCCCGAATCTGTCGGATCCGGTGTTCAACGTCATTCTCAATCAGGCGCAGACGAATGACAACAACAGTTGGCAGGTGAAGGTAGACCACCAGTGGAATGAAAAAAACAGCCTGTTTTTCCGCTACAGCGGGATGAATGTGCACCAGAACACGCCCACGACGCTAAAGCAGAATAATTATCTGCAAATGACTGCAAAAAACTTCGGCGGCGGGGTGCTGCACACATTTACGCCGACGCTGATCCTGGATGTAAGGGGAGGATTTGCTTCCAGACCGTTCCTGTTCGGAACCGATTCGAGCGCCGGCCTCGCGCCGCAGGCCAAGCTGGGCTTTACGGGAACCGATCAGTTCGGCGGCGTGACGCTCAGCTTGCTGTCCCCATGGGGAAGCGCCGGCATTGGCCCGCCGCAGCCACGCGGCAATCCCGTCTGGTCATTTTCCCCAAATCTGAGTTGGCTTCACGGCAATCACAACGTTAAGACCGGATTTCAAATCATCAGCGTCAACCGGTTGCAGATTGCCCCCGGCATCAATTATCAGTTCGACGACGCAACGACCTCGGACCCGCAGCAGCCCGGCAAGACCGGGGCCTCCCTGGCTTCCGCCTTGCTGGGGATGCCGCGGACTTTCAGCGGCAACTCGGCGCAGAAGAACCGCATCGATTTCGATATCCCCATCTGGTCGGCGTATGTGCAGGATGAATGGCGGCTCAAGCCGGCTGTGACCCTGACCCTGGGCCTCCGTTTCGACTATGTTGGCCGGCCCACGCTGAACGCCGGAATGAACAATGGTCCCAACATGCTCACGGGAAACTGGGAGATCGGGGGCGGCAAACTGCCGCCGCCGTGCAACCAGGGCGGCGGCGCTCCTTGCATTCCGGGCAACGGGTTGCAGGACGTCCCGTTCAGCGAACACATTGTGGTCGCGAAAGACCCGCTCCGCTGGCGCCAGCCGCAGTGGAACGAGTTCGGGCCTCGAATCAGCGTGGCCTGGCGGGCTACCAATCGGATTGTGGTCAGAGCCGGCTATAGCATACTCTATGACGCGCTGCCGGCACAGAGCCAGACATACCAGAACACCCTGAATCAGTGGCCCTTCAGCGGCGGCTTCAGCGACACGGCCAACGCGATAGGCGCGCCGCCGACCTTCATTCAGGATTTGCAAGGGAGCTTTCCGCTGCCGCTGCCGGCTGCGTCTCCGTGGGGCATCTCCACCTGGTTCAGCGCCCCGGACCGCCAGGATGCGCAGTCGCATCAGTGGAACGTCGAAATCCAAAGGCAAATGACCGACAATCTCCTGCTGTCGGCGGCCTACGTCGGCAGCTACAACCGGCACATCGATGTAAATGGCCTTGCCAACACGGCTGTTACGCCGGGCCCCGGATCCCCCGATCAGGTCAATCAGCGCCGGCCGTATCCCTGGATGGGATCGTTCCCCTACGACAACAGCATTGGAAATTCCAACTACAATGCCTTCGAGTTTAAAGCTTCCCGCCGGTTCGCCCACGGATTTCAAGCCCTGGTTTCCTACACCTGGTCGAAGTCCATTGACACCGCCAGCAGCGGCTGGTACTCCGCGGAGAACGGCCCGGGCGGCAGCTCAAGCTTTCAGAATTACTACGATCTAAACGGAAGTCGGAGCGTGTCTTCCTACGATATTCCCCACTTTCTTTCCATTAGCTCGAACTGGGAGCTTCCGGTAGGCCGGGGCAAGGCGCTGCTCAACAAGGGTCTGGCGTCCTGGATACTCGGCGACTGGCAAGCCAATATGATTGCGCAGTTTCGATCGGGCCAGCCGTTTACCCTGAGTGTTCCGGGTGATGTCGCCAACATCGGAAACAGCCGGCCGCAATCGAATTACGCGCGCCCGAATCTGATCGGCGACCCGTATCTTTCCAATCCGACCGCCAGCCAATTCTTCAATACCGCCGCGTTTCAGATCCCCATTTTCAGTTATGGAAACTTCGGGCGGAACGTGCTGCGGGGCGCGCACGTCTCCAACGTGGATTTCTCGCTCTTTAAGACACTCCCGATTTCTCAAGATGGGCGGCGGAAACTGGAGTTTCGGGCCGAGGCGTTCAATGTGCTGAATATCATGAACTGGGCCCCACCCGGCTCGAACGGAGCTCTGGGTTCGGGCAGCGCTCCCGGGGCGACGGTGGGACAGACAGGCTTTGGCCGGGTTACGGCGCTCGCCGCATTTCCCCGAACCATCCAGCTCGGGTTAAGACTCTTGTTCTAAAAGGCGGCAATCAAGTCGATGAGTCGTGGCTTTCTAAGCTTTCTCCTGGCACTGGCAACCGTGGGAGCTCCTCTGCCCTCAGCCGGCGCCCAGGCGCCCGTTCGAGCGCCGGCGCATGAGACGGGCCAATCGGGCAGAACTGCCGGCGGCTCCGGCTCTGAGCTGCTGAAGCAAGGTCGAGATCTGCTGGCCAAAGGGTCGGCCGCGGAGGCCGTTCCTGTTCTCCGGCAGGCGATTGAGAAAAATCCGGCAGATGCCGACGCCCACCTTTTGCTGGGTTCGGCGCTCGCCCTGCTCCCGCGGCGCAGCGAGGCGGTGGCCGAGCTGACGCAAGCCATCAGGCTGCGCCCCGATCACGCTCCCGCTTACAACATTTTAGGCATGACGCTAGCCAGGTTTGCGGAATTTGACTCCGCCCAGAAGGCGTTTGAGAAGGCGATAGCCATCGATCCCAAGTTGGCCGGCGCCCACCTGAATCTCGCTTTGGTCTTCGCACAGAAAGGAGAAATCGCCAGGGCCAGGCGTGCCGTAACGCGAGCGATTGAATTGTACGGCGACACCTCCCCAGCCGCGTATCCGCATTATGTGGCCGGGAATCTCTACAACCAGCAAAATCTGCCCGGACGGGCGCTCCAGGAGTTTGAAGCGGCCGTCCGGCTGAATCCGAAGTTTCCTGAGGCGTTTCTCGAGCTGGGTTCGACGAGAAGGAGACTATCCGACGAAGCGGGCTGCATCGACGCTCTGCGCAGGGCGGTAGAACTGGCGCCCGGCAACGCCGAGGCCCGCTATCGTCTCGGCGTCGAGTACTTGAATCAGCGTCAGGGGGCAAAGGCGGTCGAGCATCTCGGCGCGGCTTACCGGCTGAAGCCGGACGACCGCGGGATTCTTTACAACTACAGCCGCGCCCTGCGTCTGGATGGCCAGGAAGAGCGGGCGAAAATCGTCTTTCGGAAACTGTCGGAAACAATGAGCGTGACAACGAAGGCCTCGCAGCATCTGGCGGACGCCGCCAGACTCACAAATGAAGGCGTGGCGCTCGAAAAGCAGGGCGATTTTCGCGCTGCGATCGAGAAATACAGCGCCGCCCTGGAATTCGACCCGCTCGAAGCCAGTGTCCGCCGCAATCTCGGCCTTGCCTTGTGCCGCGCGGGCCGGTGGAGTGAGGGCATTGCGGAGCTGCGGGAAGCCCAGCGCATCGATCCAAACGATGCCGAGACGACACGCGCACTTTACATCGCCCTCGAGCAGGAAGCCGCTGCTCGGGGACGTTAGATCCAGTGAGGGGGCCCGGAAAATGTCGAAGATGAAGATCCTGCTGGTGATGCTGGCGCTGCTGCTCCCCGGCGGCAGCAGAGCTGACGCGCAGAATCGTGCAGCCTGGATGAGACAAGCACGCTGGGGCGTCATGACGCATTACCTGGCCGACTGGCAAGCTCGTGTTCACAACCTTTCCATGAGCGTTGGCGAATGGAACAAGCTGATCGACGGTTTCGATGCGGAGGGAATCGCCAGACAACTGCAATCAGTTGGAGCCGGCTATTACCAGATCAGTATCGGCCAGAACTCCGGCTATTATCTTTCTCCGAACGCGGCCTATGATCGGTTGGCTGGAATTCAGCCCAGTAAGTGCTCCCGCCGCGACCTCGTCGCCGATTTGTACGCGGCCTTGAGCAAACGGGGAATTAAACTCATGGTCTATCTCCCATCCGGAGCCCCCAGTCAAGATAAGGCGGCCGACGCAGCGCTCGAGTGGCGCAACGGGCCCTATCCGAACAAGGAGTTTCAACGCAAATGGGAGCAGGTGATCCGCGAGTGGTCGCTGCGATGGGGCAAGAAAGTGTCAGGCTGGTGGTTTGACGGCTGCTATTTCCCCAATTCGATGTACCGCTCTCCCGATCCCCCGAATTTCGCCAGCTTCGCCGCGGCAGCCCGCGCCGGCAATCCCGACAGCGCGCTGGCGTTTAATCCTGGCGTCGTTTATCGCATGCTCTCGATCACGCCGCACGAGGACTTCGTGGCTGGTGAAATTGATAACCCGGACTTGGTGACCATCCGCCGCGCGGTGGACGGAAAAGTGGACGGGGCCCAGATCCACATGTTGAGTTATCTGGGCCAGACCTGGGGTATGGGATCTCCGCGATTCACCGCGGATCAGGTGATCGCTTACACGCGCAAGATTCTCGATGCCGGCGGCGCGGTCACCTGGGACGTTCCGGTCGAGCTCAATGGAACGATCTCTCAGCCCTTTCTGGATCAATTGACGGCGCTGAAAAAAGCGCTGGGATCCCAATGAAGGCCGCGCCGGTTCTTCCGTGTTGGCGTGCCGCGGCGGCGCAGCCTTGGGGCTAGCCGCCAAGGTGCATCAACGCATCGATGCGGAGAATGTGGAATTTGATCCGGGCGCCTGCCAGATAACGCGGGTGGGAAGCCAGCCGGCACATCTCGACGATTTCTCCAGGGTTGCCGCGCGCGCACTCCAGAACGTACTCGCGGAACTCATCGAGCTCGAGGGCCCTGAGTCCGAAGCGGCCGGCTGCCGCCTCGAAAAGCAATCTCGCTTCGTGCGGCAATAAGGGTTCCAGGCGAACAGTCTGTCGCGGGTCCCAGAAGAGCCGACCCAGAGCGCCCAACTCGCCATAACCACGGGCGGCGGCAAGGATCACACCTCCGGGCGCATAGGAAAGCCCCTCGAGGAAACTTCGCACGGCGCGGCCCGCGTGATGAACTCCGTCGAGAACCAGAATTCTCGGCGAAGCCTCGAGCGTTTTCCACAAAAGTCCCCGCAGCCGCACGCTGGGGAGTCGAACGTCGATGCTCAGCCGCCGGGCCAGGCTGACCAGGAACTCGTGCGGTTCCGGAGGGCAGCGAAGGTAGACCGCCTCGGGCCGCTGCGCGACAACCTCATGGAGCAAGCGGCTCTTGCCGGCGCCGCGAGGCCCCAGCAGCAGCAAAGACTCGCGGTTTCCCAATGCCTTGTCGATCCGCTCGCGCTCCCGAGAGAGGCCAACCAAGGGAACTTCGGTCTCCATAGAATCACTTCACTACGAGCCCGCTACAGGGCGCCAGACGGGCGAGATTTTGGGATGTCCCGCCCCACAGAAAATCGTGGATTCTCGAATGTCCGGTGAAGCCGACGACCAGAAGGCGAATCCCTCTGGCTTGAACGAAATCCACGATGGCTTTTACTTCGTGACCGGCCACTATGGTGCATTCGAGATCCACGCTCCGCATAGCCGCTCGCCGCTTGGCGTGCTCCGCCAATTGTCCGAAGTAGGCGCTGGCTTCTTGCCTGGCTTCGGAAATCTCTGCAATCATCTCAGCGTAGCGCGGGAGGTCCTCTTCCACGCTGATCATGTGCGGCTTCGCCTGATACCTCAGAGTCAGATCGAGCGCCGCATCGAAAGCTTTGTGGGCCCCGTCGGATCCATCGTGAGCAACGAGTATTCGGTCAAACATTCTGAGTCTTTCCGCGCCCGAATCAGCCCAGGCCAGGGGAGAAAGACACCGGCCATTCTCGATCCCTTCTCGTGAGAACGCTGGGCGAACTTCGGTTACCTCGAACTGTGGCAAGATGCGCTCCCGCTTCCCTCGGCGATCGTAGCTGCTGCATTCAGCCGGACGACGCGACTAGCCACGCTTTCCAGTTCGCTTATGCCCGAGGTCAATTCCTCCAGCCAGGCGCTGGCTCCGGCTGCGCTCGCCTGCCGGCGTTCGAGGGCGGTGGCGAGAGCTGTTTCCAGCGCCTGGACCGTCTCCTCGAGCCGCCGGTTCATCGCCTCCTGAAAAAGGGTGGCGCTCTTCTCCAAACGCTCTTTAAGATCGATGGCCACACGGTTCGAGTTGCGTTCCAGTTCCGCCGGAGCAGCGCGGCGCAGCCGCCGCAGAAGGGACCGCCGGAACAGCGGTCCCGGCAGGAGCAGAGGAGCGCTGCCCAAACCCCAGTCTAGAAGCGGGTCTGTATAATACCCGGAGCCTTCCATTCCGATAAGCTCTCCTCCGGCGGCCAACTCGGGGACAGATATCCCGAACAACCTTCCGGCAATTTCGCATACCGACCGGATCAGCTTGTTCGTCCGCTCCTCAAAACGTCCTGTTATTTCGCGCAGTTGCGCGGCAGCCGCCGGCTCGAGTACGCCGCGCCAAGCGTCGCATCGCTCCAAGATCGCGCGCTGGACGAATCCGTCCATGGATTTGGCGAACTGATTCCGCGGAAGCCCGCAGGCCTGCCGCCAATAAGCTTCGACGGCTGCGGAGAGAGGGCCGGCTTCCGCAGCGGCGAACCGGGCTGCCTCAGCATCCACCCATGCCCGCAGCCGATCGATAGCCCCACGCAGCAGCAGGCCGCTATCCACCTGCTCCTGCCTGGCGTGCTGGAGCTCCCGCTGGAGTTCAGAAGCTTTGGCGTCCAGTTCCTCGACCGGCAAGCGCGCGGCTTGGATCTCGAGCGACAATGCCAGCCGCAGATCGGCCATTTGCTGCCGGGCGCTGCGAAGCACCGAAGCGAGAAGGACCTGGCTTTTCTCGTGCTTCAGAAAGCGCCGGATCTCGCTCTCGAATGCCGGCAGCCCGCTCGATTCGAGCAACGGCGAATCGGCGCGCAGCTTCCCCTCGAGCGCTTGCCGGGCCGAGACCGCAAAAATCCGGTCCTCTTGCGCGGCTTCGCGGGTGAAGGCCAACACTTCGGCCAACTCTCGCGGTTCCATTTGGTCGGCTTTGTTCAACACCAGGAACAGGCGTCCCGACCGCTCTTTGAGTTCCTTCAAAAACTGCAACTCTACCTCGCCGAGAGGCGGCTCGGGCGAGGTGACAAAAATCGCGCCATCGATGCGCGGCAGAAAGTCGCACGTGACCCGGGTATTGTGCTTGTAAACGCTGCCGATTCCCGGCGTATCAATCAGAACCAGGCCCTCGCGCAGAAGGTCATTCGGGCACGCTACCTCCGCCCAACTCACGCGCTTGTAATTTTTAGGATTGCCGCGTTCGGTGACGAACTCCGCGAGTTGCTCGGTGCGGATGGGTAGGCGGGCGCCCGATTCTAAGACGATTTCGGCCCGAATTTCCGGCCCATACTGGAGCATGGTTACCGCCGAGGTCAGAGGCAGCACCACGGCCGGTAAAAGCTCGCGTCCCAGAAGCGCGTTAAGCAGCGTTGTTTTGCCTCGTTTGAACTGCCCAGACACCACCAGGTGAAACCGGCTGTGCTCCAGCCGTGAACAAAGTTCAGCCGCCGACCGCGAAATAGAATCCGCGTGGAACCGCTCGGATAATCTCCGCAGGTCTGCCAACACAGAGAGGACCGTCTCGCGTTCGCTCGGGACGGCAGTCATCCGGCTTCCTCCACGGCCGCCGAAGGCGCCTCAGCCACAGAGGCCGGCTCCCGCCCGGGCAGCAGGTGCTTGGGCAGGAAGTACGCGTTGGCCACCATGGTAGGTATGACCGCGCTGCCGATCACGGCCGCGACAAGATACGAATACTGCGCTTGGGTAATGACGCCGTGGTTCAGCCCGAACAACGCCGAAATCGTACCGAAGGTGAGCCCGGTGGACATCATCAGCGAATAATAAAGGCCTTCCTGGCTGGCATAGCGGAATCCCCGAATCGCGGGCGCCAAGCCGGCGATCTTCGAGAGCATTTTGGCGAAGAAGAGTGCCACAAAAGCGAAGGGCGCCGCCAGCAGAGCCGGAACAGACACAAACGACCCGGCGCGGATAAAGTAGAACGGCGTCAGCAAGCCGAACGTAAGCGTCCGCAGGCGGCGCACCAAAATATGGTCCCGCCCCACGGCGCCCGCCATCACCATGCCGATTATGTAGGCAGGCAAAACCGCTTCGCTGCCGGCCCACACGGCAAGTCCTCCCGTAAGGAACAGGAAGAACAGAATGAACTTGGCTTCCAGCTCGGAGACCCGCCCTCCATAGCGCTCGAAGAACCAGGGGGTTGCGAATGGAAGCACGAGGAACAGGGCAAAACTGGCCGCCAGGAAAATCACCGTGCGCACGGTGAACGGCGCGAAGATCAGCCCAAGCGCGATCACCGTTCCGAGGTCATTGATGAAGCACGACGCCAGAATGGCTTTTCCGAAATTCGTCCGGTTGAATCCGAGCTCCAGCATCACTGCGTAAACTACGGCCACCGACGTGGTCGAAAGCGCAATGCCAGTGAGCAAGCTCGCTCGTCCGGACCATCCTAGGAAGAAGTAAGAAACAGCGCTGCACCCGAGGAAGGGACCCAAAAAGCCAACCAGTCCAACGGTTCCGGCTTCTTTCCACCGCGCGCGAAAAGTGGACGGATCCAGTTCGGCGCCGGCCAGAAACGTCAAAACAATGGCGCCGGTTCCTGCCAGGAACGTGATCCACGCCGATTTTACCCCCAGTGCCTCTGCTCCCGCCAGAGCACCTATCAACAACTGGGCGACGGTCCCAACAACGATCTCGGAAAGCGCGGTGGAAACTCGGAACCATATCGCCAGCAAGGTGGCAATTAGCGCCAACCCGAGCCACAAGGCAGCCACAAACCAGACCTGCTCCATGTCCGATCCCCATTCCTATTGATTTTTCCAGGGAACCGCTGTCGAAGCGTCTTTGAGGAGGGCGACCCCCACAGCGATTCCACTGTAGGAGTCATTGGCCGGGACGCACCGGCGATTGCGCGGACTCCACCGCCACTGTTAAGGATACAGAAAACGCCTTCAGGATTCAACAGTGTGAGCGGACGCGAGAGCACCCGCGGCGGGTCCTACGCGGCCCTTCGTCGATCACGAGCCCGCAGCGTTGACACTCCGGCGCGGCACAATGGAAAATGAGGGCAGGTGTTGGAGTTCACCGATTAACCGCCCTGTAAGGGGAAGATAACTCCTACCAAGTTATTTTGCCTGGAGACGAGACGGTGAACTCCCTCAATGCAGCCCAGAAGCGGCACCTCCTCTCCGAGCTCAAGCATGCCGATACTCTGCTCTCGGACATCGAAGCTGTGCTGGCGGCTTCCGTTTCGAAGGCGGCGTTTCCGAAGTACAAGCAGGATCTCTCGCCCCGGCAGATCAAAGTAATCCGGGACTATATCGCCCGCCTTCGAACCCAAATGCTCCGCGCGGCGGAAGGGTTTGACCTCGACCGCGTCGAGCCTGCTTTCGGATCGCTGCACTCGATTCGAACGATTCTGACATTTATCGATATCGCCTTCGAAGAACTGCGTCCGAAATATATGCGCGGGTATGGGCTGGTGCCGGAGTCCGCCGCGCCCGAACTCAACGGGCTGGCCGACGAGCTCCAGGGAATCGCCTCGAGGCTGGACGCGTACCTGGCCGCCGGTCTCGGCCAGGACATCCCCGCACGTTTGGAGCGGCTGGCTCAAGCCGGGACGGATACTGGCCTGCTCTCGCGCCTCGAGCAGGTGATCTCCGATCACGGCCTGGTGGAGTTTCGTCCAGCTCTCTCGATCATTTTGGAGCGGCTTGAGAACAACGCCCTGGAGATCGCCCTGTTCGGCCGGGTCAGCTCCGGCAAGTCTTCTCTGCTGAACCGAATTCTCGGCGCAGATGTGCTGTCGGTGGGCGTCAACCCGATTACCGCCGTGCCGACCCGGATCGTGTACGGACCGGCGGAGGCTTTGACAGTGTGGTTTGCGGACCGCCCGCCGGAACGGTGTGACATCTCGCGGCTGGCCGAGTTCGCTGCCGAGCAGCATAACCCGGGAAACGCCCGCCATGTGACGAAGATCGTCGTCGAGCTCCCGGCGGCCGGTTTGTGTGAGGGTGTGGCCTTTGTGGATACGCCCGGCCTGGGATCCCTGGCCGCCGCCGGAGCGGCGGAGACGCGCGCATACTTGCCGCGATGTGACCTCGGTGTCGTGCTGGTGGACGCCGGCTCGACGCTCACCCAGGAAGATATTGGTACGATCCATGCCCTTTATGAGGCGGGTATTCCTGCCTCCGTGCTGCTGAGCAAGGCCGATCTGCTAGGCCCCGGCGATCTATCGCAGGCCGAACAATATATTGCCGCTCATATCGCATCCGAGCTCGGGTTCCATCTTCGTGTCTTTCCGGTTAGCGTCATAGGGGAGCACGCTGCTCTTCTGGACCGTTGGATGGAGCAAGAGATCCGGCCGCTTTACAGCCGCCGTCGGGAGCTGGCGGCAGAATCAGTCCGGCGGAAGCTGGGGGCCTTACGGGAAGCGGTCGAAACCGCTCTGCGAGCGAGATTGCAACGGACCGGCCATTCTTCCGTTGCCAAGGCCGAGGTTGCGAAAAAGATCGAGTCCCGCCTGCGGCGAGCCGCCGGCAAACTGCAACAGACGCGCAAGACATGCGAAAAGCTGGCCGGCGAAGCGGCCGCGCTTACAAACAGCGTTATCGCAAGAGCCGCTGGCCATGCACTCCACACCCTTGGCATGGACCCGCCGGCAGCCGTCCGTGCGGCGCTGGACGAAGTGACTGGCGAGATAAGCAAGGAAGTCCGGCAGGCGTTGGAAACCCTGGCTAAAGAGCTCGCGGGAGCTTTGAAATCCACCGCTGCCGATCTGGGGTCTCCCGGCTGGGCCGAGGAGGGTTTAAACACAATCATTCGTGAGATGCCGCGGCCGGATCTGGGCGAAATCCACCTTGACCTTCGTGTTTCGGTCTTGTCGAAATTCGCCAAAAACTGGGAGATCCGCCGGATGCAATCGAGAATGCGCAATCAGATCGGCTCTACGGTCGACGCTGTGCTAGCTGCATACAGCCGCTTACTCGAAAGCTGGTCCCGTAAGACCATAGCCGAGATGCAGCGGCGCTTCGACGCGCAGGCGGATTCCTATCGTGCCGAGGCCGGCCGCCTCGCCGGCGCGGAGGATGTTTCTGCCCAGGATCCCAAGGCGATCCGCCGGAGCCTCGAATCGATACAGGCCTCGGTCGCCGCAGGCACCCGGGAGTAGCGAAAGTGCGGACGCCAGCTCGAACGGCCACCAACACCCAATGGTACCGTTTTGTGTACCAGTTTCAATCAGCGGCGGAAGCGCCGGTGGAGCTCGTTGAGGTGCTCGAACGGAGATCCGGTTGGTCGTACGCAGTGTTCTTTCCCAGAATGGAGGCGCATTCCGGGCAACCCGTTTCGCCGCCCGCGGTTTGCGTCCTAGATGATCATCTCCTGTGCATCTACCGCATCGGAGAGAATTGGGACGTCGCCTGCCAGGATATTCCGCTGCTGTTGATTGACCGGGTCGTGCTCCAGCTTTATTTGCTGGCCTGCTCGATCGAGATTTTCTGGCCTGACGGCGGTGCGCGCCTCCGCTTTCCTGCATATGGGGCCGAGCCTGTCGTTGCGCTCTCCCGGCAGCTGACCGGCCCCGATTGGGAAAAGGCGGTAACGCGGGAACCAGTTCTGGGATACGGAGTCGAGATCAGCTTGCGGCGGCCCGGATCTTTGCCCAGAAAGTGAAGCAGACCTGATAAAGCACGCTTCCTCGCTCGATCGCTTGCCTGCGAAATTTGTGCCTGTTGCCTGGCTGGCAATCAGCTACACCCGCTTGTGCTCCCGCAGTTGGCGCACTTATAGCAGCTTCCGTTGCGCGTCATGAGCGAGCCGCATTCGGAACATGTTGGGGCGTCCTCGACCGTGGGCGCCGGGCGGAAAGGAAGCTTCTGCTGCGGCTCCGGCTCAGTTGGGAATAGTTCCGAAGCGCCCGCCACTTCCTCCGCTTCGACAGCCTGGCTGCCGTACTGAGGGCCCAGAAACTTCAGCCCAAGCCAGCGGAAGATATAATCCATTACCGACTTGGCGTAACGGATCTCGGGGTTGTTCGTGTAGCCGCTGGGCTCGAAACGTACGTGCACAAACTTGTCGCACAGCACCTTGATCGGCACGCCATATTGCAGCGCCATCGAGACGGCTGTCGCAAAACTGTCCATCAGGCCCGAGATGGTCGAGCCTTCCTTGGCCATACGGATGAAGATCTCGCCCGGCGAGCCGTCTTCATACATGCCGACCGTGATGTAGCCTTCGTGGCCGGCGATGGAGAATTTGTGGGTGATGGACTTGCGCTCGTCGGGCAGTTTCGTCCTGGTGGGCCGGTAGACGATTTTCTCGGTCACGACCGTCTGTACCGCGGGCGCCGCCGCAGCCACCTTTCCGACTTCCTTCTTATCATGTTTTGAGGCGCTCAGCGGCTGGACCCGCTTCGAGTTGTCGCGGTAGATGGCCACAGCTTTCAGCCCCAGCTTCCAGCTCTGGATGTAGGCGTCCATAATGTCTTCCACCGTGCACTCCTCGGGGACGTTGATGGTTTTGGAGATGGCGCCCGAAATAAAGGGCTGCACCGCCGCCATCATCTTGATGTGCCCCATGTGATGGATGGAACGCACGCCGTTCTGCGGCCGGAAGCTGCAATCGAACACGGGCAAGTGCTCGGATTTCAGATGCGCCGCGCCCTCGATCGTGCCCGTGGCGTCGATGTGCGAAACGATGTCGCTGACCTGTTCCGGCGAATAGCCGAGCTTCAGCAGCGCGGCAGGTACCGTGTTGTTGACGATCTTGATCACGCCGCCGCCAACAAGCTTCTTGTATTTCACCAGCGCCAGATCGGGCTCGATGCCGGTGGTGTCGCAATCCATCATGAAGCCGATCGTGCCGGTCGGGGCGATTACGGTGACCTGGGCGTTGCGGTAGCCGGCCCGGCGTCCCAACTCGAGAGCCTCGTCCCAGCAAATCTGCGCCGCCTTAGCCAGCGGTTCGCTGATATTCTTCCGGTCAATGCGGCTTACCGCGTCCCGGTGCATGCGGATCACGTCGAGAAACGGCTCGCGGTTGACCTCATAGCCCGGAAACGGCCCCATGCCCCCGGCGTAAGCCTCGGCGATCCGCGCGCTGGTCAAATACGCCTGGCCGCACATCACGGCGGTGATCGCCGCCGCCGTGTCGCGCCCCTGATCGCTGTCGTACGCGAGCCCCATGGACATCAACAGAGCGCCTAGATTCGCGTAACCAAGTCCTAGAGGCCGGAAGTTGTGGGAATTTTCCGCGATCTTAGCGGTTGGATAGCTCGCGTTGTCCACGATGATCTCTTGCGCCAGAATCATTGTGTCCACGGCGCGGCGGAACGCCTCGACGTCGAACTGCCCGGCCGAGGTCACGAACTTCATCAGATTCAGCGACGAGAGATTGCAGGCCGAGTCGTCGAGGAACATGTATTCCGAGCAGGGATTCGAAGCGTTGATGCGCCCCGAATTCTTGCACGGATTCCACCGGTTGATCGTGGTGTCGAACTGCATCCCGGGGTCGCCGCACTGGTGCGTGGCTTCGGCGATCTGGCGCAGCAAATCGCGCGCCTTATAGCGGTCTTTGGGCTGGCCGGAAACGACGGAGCGCGTCCACCAGTCGCCGTCGTTGATGGCGGCCAGCATGAAATCATCTGTTACGCGCACGGAGTTGTTGGCATTCTGGAAAAAGATCGAACTGTAGGCGTCCCCATCGATTGAGGCGTCGTAGCCGGCCTCCACCAAGGTCCAGGCCTTGCGCTCTTCCTTCGCTTTGCACCAGATGAAATCCTCGATATCGGGGTGATCGGCGTTGAGAATCACCATCTTGGCAGCGCGGCGCGTCTTGCCGCCCGACTTGATGACGCCGGCGAAGGCGTCAAATCCCTTCATGAAGGAAAGCGGTCCCGAGGCGCGGCCGCCGCCCGAAAGCGGCGCGTCTTCCTCGCGCAGCGTGGAAAGGTTCGATCCGGTGCCGGATCCCCATTTGAAGAGCATGCCCTCGGTCTTGGCCAGATCGAGGATCGATTCGAGTGTGTCTTTCACCGAGACGATAAAGCAAGCCGAGCACTGCGGCCGCTGGCCGTCCTTTTCAAGCGCCACCACCCGGCCCTGCTGTGCATCCCAGGCCCAGCCGTAGCCACGCGCTTCCCGGACGCCCACGTTGAACCAGACTGGCGAGTTGAAGCAAGCTTTCTGGTGCAGCATCAGGTGCGCCAGCTCACCGCGGAAGTTTTCGCCGTCCTGGCGCGTCGCAAAGTAGCCGCCGGCCAATCCCCACTCCGTGATCGTGTCCACAACGCGATGGACGAGCTGCTGGACGCTGGTCTCCCTCTCCGGCGTGCCCAGCTTGCCGTGGAAATATTTACTGGCGACGATGTTGGTTGCCGTCTGCGACCAGAACCGGGGCACCTCGACATCCCGCTGCTCGAAGATCACCGCCCCCTTGTCATTGCCGATCGAGGCTGTGCGGCGCTCCCACTCGATCTCGTCATAAGGAGACCGGCCCTCGGCTAGATGAGAAGTGAAATAGCGGGGAAAGACCACCCCCTGCTTTTGCCGCTGGGCGGCGATTGCCGAGCCAGGCGCGTCGGCCACTTTCGAGCTTGGATCCACGATGACTTGTTCCATCCGATGTCCCTCCCGGTCATGAAGTCGAGTTTTTGCAGCGCGCGGAGGACATCATACAATATCTTGGGGTCTTGTCAAGAACTATAATAACATATTGTACAATAACTTGCCCTGTGGAAGATTCCAGGCCACGAAAGAAAGACGAAGATACCCCGAATGGAGAATGAGCACCACAAACAAGGGTGCAGCGCGCAGAACCTTAGAGCGGCTGCCGGCTCAATATCCGGTCCAGCGCCACCATCAAGCGGTTAATGTGTTTCTGTTCAATGATATACGGAGGCAGAAAGCGGAGCACGGTGTCGTGGGTGGCGTTGATCAGAAAACCGCGTTCCAGGGCTTCGAGCACCAGAGTCTTGCCCGGCACGGCCAGTTCGAGGCCCAACATCAGCCCTTCTCCACGCACGTCGCGGACAATTCTGTGCTTCTCTGCCAGCCACTGAAGCCGCTCGCGGAAGTAGCGGCCGTTTTCGCGGATGGACGGGAGCAGGCCATCGAGTATGTTCAGAAACTCGAGCGCCACGCGGCAAATCAAAGCGCCGCCGCCGAAAGTGCTGCCGTGCATCCCGGATCCTATCGCCGCCGCGGCCCGTTCACTGGCCACAATGGCCCCGATCGGGAAGCCGCAGCCGAGCGGCTTCGCCGTTACCAGCACGTCAGGGCTGATAGCCTCTTCGGCCGGATGGCCCTGGTTCCAAAGCTGAAACGCGAAATACGCGCCGGTACGGCCAAGGCCGCATTGGATTTCGTCAAAGATCAGCAGGGCATTGAAGTGCCGGGCCAGACGGGCGGCATGCTCGGCAAACTCGCGCCTGAGCGCCACGATACCTCCCTCCCCGAGAATCGGTTCGAGCACGATGGCTGCTGTGTTTTCGCCCACGGCCTGCTCGAGCGCCGCCGCATCATTAGCGGGAACAAAGCGAACACCCGGAAGCAGCGGCTCGAAATCCTGCCGGTACTTGGCCTGTCCGGTTACCGAGAGCGCGCCCAGTGTGCGGCCATGAAACGAATTTTCCAGGGAAACGATCTCGTGCTTCCGCGAATTCTGCTTTCCGCCGAAGGCGCGGGCGATTTTTAAAGCTCCCTCGATCGCCTCCGTCCCCGAATTACAGAAGAAGGTGCGCTGCAATCCGCTGATTTCCGCGAGCCGCTTCGCCAGAGGTCCTTGGTATTGGTGATAGTAAAGATTCGAGCAGTGCACGAGCTTTCCGACTTGCTCGCGAACGAGTTTCACGATGCGCGGATGTGCGTGGCCCAGGGCGTTCACGCCGATTCCTGAGGTGAAATCCAGGTACCGGCGTCCTTTCTCGTCTCGAACAACGGCGCCCTTGCCCGATTCAATCATAAGCGGATAGCGGGCGTAGTTCTGGAGAACGTATTGTTTCTCCAAATCGATCGCGTTCTCGGTGGCCGTGTTCGTCTCTGTCGCGCTCGTCGCCATGGAGAGTATGATAGCAAGGCGCCGCACCCGGCGACCGGGCCCCGGCGACGAAAGGCGCAACGCCGTGTTACTCTTTTTCACCGAAGTCCCGACCGGAAAATCGTCGTCTGAGGGGGGAACGCTCTATGCTGCGATTTGGCCTTCTTGCTTTTGCCGGAGCCAGCTTGTTATTCGGGCAGGCGTCGCCGGGGCCGGAGCTGAAAGGTGTTGTTTGCTGGCCCGCGGGCAAACTCCGGGGCTTTTCCGCTGCGTTGAAAGCCAAGGAGCCGACCGTTCACGGAGACCGCCGGTCGATGAATGCGTTTGACTACTTAGGCCATCGCGGCAATTACACAATCCTTGAGGGGCGGCGCGATGAAAGCAGCGTTCCCGAGGTTCACGCCGGAGCCGATGACATTTTCCTGATTCAGGATGGCGAAGCTACAATGCTCTATGGCGGCGTGGTCGAGGGGGCTCCGCGCGTGCAGAAGGGCGCGATGCGCGGGGCCCGATTAGCCGGAGCGCAGTCGATTCGCATGCAGCCGGGTGACGTACTGATCGTTCCGGGCGACATTCCGCACCAGATGGTCGTCGAGAAAGGCAAGTGGATCACATTTTTCACCATTAAGGTTGAGAGCCGCTAGCTGGGTAGGCCCGCCGCCGCGCGCCGGCCTCGCCGAAACGAAATCGTGATCCGCCGGTTCGCTGCGCCCTGCCGCCCGCGCTCCGCGCTGTCCGCCTACGTTACAATCAGAGTGTGTTCTTTCGCGATCGCTTCAACGTCACGCAGCGGGATCTCGAGCGTTATCTGAGCGAAGCGCTCTCCCGCAGCGGCGAGTACGCCGACCTGTATTTCGAATACATTTCAACCTGTTCCTTAAGCCTCGAGGAGTCGCTCGTCAAAAGCGCGACGCAAGGGGTTTCGGCAGGTTGCGGCGTACGGGTGTTGAGCGGTGAAAGGACGGGATACGCCTACACCGACGATCTAAGTCCGGAGAAGATCTTGCAAGCCGCGCGCGTGGCTGCGCAAATCGCCGCGGGACCTTCCCGGGCTCCGTCTTTTGGGATCAGCGAACAGACCGCAACACGCGATCTGTATCCCGTTCTTTCGACGGATGAAGAACTGCCAGCCAGGCTGGATCTTCTCCACAGGGCGGACCGGGCGGCCCGCAGCTTTGATCCGCGCGTTTTCCAGGTGCGCGCGGGCTACGCTGACGAACGCCGGCACGTGATGATCGCAACCTCGGCAGGACGCATCGCGGAAGATTTCCAGCCCCTGACGCGCTTGAGCGTTGTCGCGCTGGCCAAGCAGGGCGCGAACGTCCAACGCGGTACGGATGGCGGCGGCGGGAGGGTCTCGCTCGATTTTTTCAAGAAGGTCCGTACGCCGGAACAGTTCGCGCGCGAGGCGGCCCGTCAGGCGGTGGTCCAACTGGAAGCGCTGGACGCGCCGGCCGGCGAGATGACCGTAGTGCTCGGACCGGGCTGGCCGGGGATCCTGCTCCATGAAGCGGTCGGCCATGGCCTGGAAGCGGATTTCAACCGCAAGCAGGTTTCCGCCTTTTCGGGCCTGATGGGACGGCAGGTGGCAAACCCCCTCTGCACCGTGGTCGATGACGGCACAATTCCGGGGCGGCGGGGATCGCTGAATGTGGATGACGAAGGCAATCGAACCAATCGGACCGTTTTGATCGAAAAAGGGATTCTGAAGGGCTACTTGCAAGACGCCCTTTCCAGCCGGCTCTTGGGCTCCCCGCCCACCGGCAACGGGCGCCGGGAAAGTTATCGCCACATGCCGATGCCGCGCATGACGAATACCTTCATGCTGCCGGGCGAAGACGATCCGGAGGACATCATCCGCTCCGTGCCGCGCGGGCTTTACTGCGCTGCCTTCGGCGGCGGCCAGGTGGACATCACCAGCGGCAAATTTGTTTTTTCGGCTTCGGAAAGTTATTTGATCGAGGGCGGTAAAATCACGCGTCCGGTCCGCAACGCCACATTGATCGGCAACGGTCCGGACGTGATGACCAAAGTCACCAGAGTCGGGCACGATCTCAAGCTCGACCAGGGCATCGGCACTTGCGGCAAAGAGGGGCAGAGCGTTCCCGTGGGCGTAGGAATTCCAACCATCCGTATCGACCGGCTCACGGTGGGCGGCGTGGGATGAGAAAACGAGTGATCAAGCCGTCGAGACGGCGCGCCGGCGGCCTCTGCGGGCCCCCTTTTCGGATCTGGCGATTTCGGCGCGGAAGCGATTATTTCCTCGATGATTGAATTGGCTAATGATGTGGTCTGGGGCGCTCTTCGCCGCGGCGCCACGGATGCGGAATGCACGGTTGTCGAGGGGGAAGAGTTTTCGGCCAGCGTCCGTTGGGGCGAGCTAGAGGCGCTAAAGGAGGCTGGATCGAAAAGCATCGGCCTGCGCGTTCTGATCGGGCGGCGCAGCGGTTCGTCCTACACGTCGGATTTCTCCCGCAGCGGCCTGGAAAAGCTGGTGGACTCGGCGATTGCTCTGGCCCGGATCACCTCTGAAGACCCCTGCGCCGGCCTGCCCGAAGCTGCGGAACTGGGCGCGAGCGGCTGCGATTCGGGTTTGTATTACGACGACGTGGCAGGTCTCGCCACCCAGGAGAAGATTGATTTGGCGCGGCGCGCGGAGCGGGCGGCGCTGGAAACCGACTCCCGCATCGCCAACACCGAGGGAGGCGGCTTCGAAAGTTCCTGGAGCCGGCGCGCCTTCGTCAACTCGCGCGGGTTTCAGGGCGAATACCGGCGCAGCTCCTGCTCTCTTTACGCCGTGCCTGTGGCGCGGGACGCCGGTCAAATGGAGCGCGACTATTGGTACAGCATCTCGCGCAGCCTGGCCCGGCTGGAGCCGCCCGAAACAGTCGGGCGCATCGCTGCCGAGCGAGCCCTGCGGCGTTTGGGAGCCGTTAAGATCAAGACCAGGCGGGTTCCCGTCGTATTCGAGCCGCGAACAGCCAGAACCCTGCTGGAGAACCTGTTCGAGGCGGTTAGCGGCGATTCTATTTACCGCCACGCTTCCTTTTTGGCCGGCAAGCTGGGCGCGGCCGTGGCCGCTCCCGGCGTGACCGTGGTGGATGATGGCACCATTCCCGGCGGCTTTGGGACCTCCCCGTTCGACGACGAGGGAGTCCCGACGCGCCGGACCGTTGTGATTCGCGGCGGCGTGCTCGAAAATTACCTGCTGAATACGTACACCGCGCGCAAGCTGGGCATGAAAACGACCGGGAATGCCGCGCGCAGCCTGAGCGGAAGTCCCGGCATCGGCCGGGGGAATTTTTACCTGCAACCAGGCGTTTATCGCCCCGAGGAAATTATTGCCTCTATCGAAGAAGGATTTCTTGTGATCGAATTGATCGGCTTTGGTGTCAATCTGGTTACGGGAGATTATTCGCGCGGCGCGAGCGGCCTGTGGATTCAGAACGGCAAGCCAGCCTTTCCGGTGCATGAAATGACGATCGCCGGCAATCTCGGCCAAATGTTCCAGGATATCGAAATGGCCGGCTCGGATTTGGAATTTCGCGGCTCGGTGGCCGCGCCGACGATTAAAATTCGCGAGATGACGGTAGGTGGAAAATAGCCGTGGCGAAACGCGAAGCTCCGCCTGTTCCCGTTTTGGTCGCCGGCGCTTTGCTGCTGATCTGCGGCACGATCGCCTTTTTTTGGTACCGCCAGGCCCAGAATCGTCCGCGGGAGGTCCCGGTCTTGACTCGCGAAGCCGCGCAGTACCTCCCCAATCTCCAACTGGAAGACGTCCAAATGAGCGCGGCGGAGAATTACCTGAACCAGACCGCCACGACGATCACGGGCAAAATCACCAACACCGGTCCGCGCACACTGCGGCTGGTCGAGGTCAACTGCGTTTTCAAAGACGCCGCAGGCCAGCCGGTTCTTCGCGAGCGGGTAGCCATTGTGGGCCGCAAGACCGGACCGGTTCCCAGCGGCCAGACGCGCTCGTTTGAGCTGAGCTTCGACAACATTCCGGCAAGCTGGAACCAGGCAATGCCGGATCTGGTCATTTCCCAAATTCTTTTTCAGGACTGAAACGCAGTCCAGACGCGGTTCCGGGGCTTCTACCGTCCCACTTCGAGCCTCGCGGCCAGGTGCTCGGGCAGGCCAGCGATGCGGATTTTTTCCTGGGCCGTGGCCAGGTCGTACTCGACCCGATAGAACACGATCAGACGGTCTTCACTATCGTAAATCAAGAAGCCGCTGCGCCAGTCTCCATCCCGAGGCTGGCCGACCGAGCCCGGGTTCAACAGATACGTCTCGTCAGCCTGAATTTCCAGATATTGCGGCCCCTTCTCGGGCTGCGGCCGGATGAGCTGAAGCCTCTCCCGGCTCTGCACGAATCCGCCCTGAATATGGGTGTGGCCGAAAAACGTCAATGGTCCCTCGAGGTAGGGAAAAACTTCGGCAGCCTCGCGCGGCGAAACCACGTATTCATCTTCATCCAGGATCGAGCCGTGGACCAGGGTCATACCGTTGGCTACCACAGGGCCTCTGGCCAGCGACACCAGATACTGGCGATTCTCATCGGTCAGCCGGCTTAGCGTCCACAGAGCGGCCTGGCGCGCGACCTCATTGAACCATTCCAGGTTCTCAAGTCCCGAACACGCCTTGTCGTGATTGCCGCGGATGACAACAGGCACGTTGGCGCGCACCCAGTCCACGACGCGGTTGGGATCAGCGCCATAGCCCACCAGATCGCCCAGGCACACGATTTTCTCGTAGAGCCCTTCGGCAGCCGAGAGCACCGCCTCCAAAGCCTCCCAGTTGGAGTGGATGTCGCTCAGAATCAGGTAGCGCACTCTGCTCAGGCGCGCCGCAGCCGCAACAGCGCGACCTCCGGCGTGGCCCCTAATCGCATCGGCAGGTTGATCGTCCCTATGCCGCGGCTCACGTAGAGAGCTGAGCCGGGCCTGCGATACAAACCGGCGACATATGGCGTGAAGAACCGGCTTGCGTTCAATGTTTGCTCCAGGATCTCGATTGTCACTTGACCCCCATGAGTGTGCCCGCCGACTACCAGATCATATCCCAAACGGGATGCAACAGGGAAAACATCAGGGTTGTGGGAGAGCAGAAGATTCACAGTTCCGGGCTCGAGGAGCCACTCGGCTCCCACCAGGTAAGGCCGGCGCTGCCGCTGATAGTCCACGCCCGCAATGTTCAGACGCGCGTTGCCAAATCGCAGAACCCGGTGTTGCAGGCGCAAAAACTCAATCCCCAACGCCCGTCCGCGGGTTGTGGCCAACTCCTCGCAATCGGCGTAGACCTCGTGGTTGCCGAGGCACCCGAATACGCCCGCGTCCGCGCGCAGCCGGGCCAGCCGCGCGAGGCATGTCTCCAGAGGATCTCCCTGGCGGGTGATGAGATCCCCGGTGATCAGCGCAATGTGAGGCCGCGTTTCGTTGGCCATGGCGATAACACGTTCCAGCTCGGGCAGGCTCAAATAAGGGCTCAGGTGGATGTCGCTCAACAACGCCAGCCGCAAGCCCATCAGATCGGGATGCAGTCCGGAGACTGGGAAGTCCGTCTCGCGGAGCAAAAAATTTTTCCGGACAATCAGCGTGCCGTAGCCCGCCGCGCCGAAGGGAGCCAGCGCCGCAGCCGCCTGAACGGCAGTCTGCAACAGGCGCCGGCGGCCGGCGGCAAAGCCGCCGCGAGACCTGCTGTTGGAAGCAGCTCTGACGCCGGCGAATCTCCGCCGAAGAAATGCGCCGGCTGCCAACAGGAGAACCGCGCCTGTTGAGCCGGCCACCCAGATGCCGGCGGTGAACGCGGCAGCACGGCCGGTGAAAGGAAGCGGCTGCCAGAAATAACTCTCGCTGTTCAGCTCAATCACCAGCAGCGGGGCGGCTAGAATCACCACCAGCGCCGCGCACGCCAGTTTCGCCCTCCCCGGAGCGAGGTGTGGGACCAGCAAGCGGCGGATCCAGCGGTAGATTTGAAACTGGCAGGCCACAACCGTAGCTCCCACCGCACCGTCGAACCAATAAGAGATATGAACCGTCTGCATAGCGAGCAATCACCCGGCCGGTAGCCTTTCGTCTCCCATTGTAGGCGGAACCGGGTCACGATCTGGCGGTTATTTCCCGCCTCGGGCGAACACCTTACGTCAGCAATCAGACGCGGCCGGAAGCAGCAGGAGCGCCAGCGCGGCGATCGCAGCAGTTTCCGCTCGCAGGATCAGTGGGCCGAGTGAAACAGGTAGAAATCCGTACCGGCTTGCCCTTCGCCTCTCGCCCTCCGTCCAACCTCCTTCGGGTCCCACTAGCAAGACAGAGGGGCGGTCGCGGGCGGGTACCAACCGGCTGGGGCTCGCCGGGTCGCGGCTTTCATCCAGAATCCACCGGCAGCCTTCAGGAGCGGTTGCGAGGGCCGAATCGAGCGCCACAGGCAGGGCCAGCTCAGGCGGCGCGATACGCCGCGACTGCTGCGCTGCCTCGAAAGCAATGCGCCGCCAGCGTTCCACTCGCTTCTGTGCAGCCGCCGCCAATTTCGGGTCCGTCCGCGAGGCGATCACGGGAACGATTTTTGCCGCGCCCAGTTCCGTGGCCTTTTCGATCATCCACTCATAGCGGTCGAATTTGAAGACCGCGCCGAGTAAAGTGACGGCAGGAGGCTGGGGTCCGGTTGGGAGTTCTTTTTCAATCGCAAATGTGACCTCCCCGGGGAGACTGGCGATCACGCGGCCGAGGTAAAGCCGGCGCGTGTCGCTTAGCTCGAAGATCTGTCCCGGCTGTAGGCGCAGCACATTGTGCAGATGGTGGGCCTGCTCGCCGCGCACGACGGCGCGCCCCGGCTCGGTCCTCTCAACGAAGAAGCGCCGCCGCGCCAGAAGTGCCCCCTCGGTGCAAGATAGCGACCGGCCGGCGACAAAGATCCGCGCGAACGAAGCCGGACCGGTGGTGAGACATGTTATCATGAACGTACCGAATGCGGTGGGTATAGCTCAGTTTGGTAGAGCGTCGGATTGTGGTTCCGAATGTCGTGGGTTCGAATCCCACTACCCACCCCACCGTCCAGAGGGCGGTTCCGCGCGCGTTACGAATGCCGAAGGCAAGGACCGCCGGTGGAAACCCTGCATTCTCTCCGTCCAACTGTTTTTGGTGATTCTTTTTTGCGGCGCAGTGCTGCGAGCGCAATCTACTGCCGTGACCGGCACGATTCAGGGCACAGTGCTTGATTCGAGCGGCGCCCCCATGCCGAACGTACGCGTGACCGCCGTGCATGTAGAATCGGGAGCGGTGCGGCAAACAACCACGGGCGAGTCCGGCCAGTTTCGGTTGGCCGGCCTGGCGATCGGCAACTATGAAGTGCGCGCCGAGCGAGAGGGATTCGGGACCGTCGTCACACGGCTGCAAGTCTCCGTCGGTCAAACCGTGGTGCAGCGCATCGAAATGGCGCCGGCGGCTTTGAGCCAGAGCCTGGAAGTCAAAGAGCAATCCGAAGCGCTGGATGTGGCGGCGACGACCTCCGGCGCGACTTTGGGCAGCGAACGGATCGAGGAGGCGCCCGCTCAGAACCGGAATTATTTGAACTTCGTTCTGGTGACGCCCGGAGCGGCGCCGTCGAGCGGCTCCAATCCGCAGCGGAGCTCGGCCGGCGTGCGGAGTGCGGCCCCGGATAGCGGCTTCAGTTTCGGGGGCATGCGCCCTCGCAATAACAGCCTCTCGATTGATGGCGTGGATAACCGGGACGAGACCACGGGCGCCAATCGAGTGGCAATCGGTCTCGAGATGGTCGAGGAGTTTCGCGTGGCAGGGACTGCCGTGGGCGCCGAATTGGGAGGGGCGAGCGGAGGCATCGTGAACGTAGTGACACGATCAGGAACTAATATTTGGCATGGAGACTGGACGTTTTTCGGCCAAAACGAGGCTGCCAACGCGCGCAATCCCGAGGCCCCCGCGCCGAATAAACCGCGGTTCCGCCGCTACCAGCCGGGATCTTCTATCAATGGCCCCATCCGGCGCGATCAAACGTTTTTCTCAACAGCCTTTGAGCAAGAATGGGAATCCAGCGAGGAATGGTCCGAAGTGCCGGCGGCCGCGCAGCCGGCTATCAATGAGGTGCTGGCAAGACCGGAACTGGCCAACGCCGCGGTTGATTCCGTGCGCCGCGGCTTGTTCCGCGCATCTTCCGCCCAGAGCGAGTTTTCATTCAAGCTCAATCATCAGTTGCATAGCATTCATGCGCTCTCCGTACGCTATGCCCTGTCGCACGGGCGAATTTCGAACGACGTGCAGGGAACCGAGAACTTCAGCGACCGCTCATCGCGCGGCAGCAGCCTGACCACGGATCATTCGCTCGTCGCCGGACTGATCAGCGTCCTCAGCCCGCGGCTGGTAAACGATCTGCGGTTTCAGGCCGCTCGCCGCAACGTGGACCTCACGCCCAATTCCCACGGCGCCATGATGGAGATTCCCGGCGTAGTCACCTTTGGACAGGCTTACGGGCTCAATGGGCGGCGGTCGGAAGACCACAATGAGGTGGTCGAAGGGTTGAACTTGGCCGCAGGCCGGCACCACCTGAGCTTCGGGGCGAGCGCGCATCTGGTGCGCCTGGATGCCCGCCTGGCGGACCGGTTCGCCGGAATTTTTGTGTTTCCGACGCTGGCGGATTTTCTTGCGGAGCGGCCGGACGTCTTCGTGCAGGCCTTCGGCAACCCCGCAACGGAGGCGCGCGTGGCGCCGCTGGGAGCGTGGGCGCAAGACCGGTGGCAGCCCGTCGCCGGTCTGAGCCTGGAGACCGGATTGCGCTATGACTACGAAATTTTGCCTCGCGGCTTTTCCAGCCCGTCCCGCAATTTGGCCCCACGCTTCGGTGTAGCCTATCGCCCGGGCGGCAAAGGGCCGCTTGTATTCCGGGCCGGCTTCGGGCTTTTCTATGACAGGTATCCTCTGGCGTACTTGAACAACGTCCTGCAAAAGGATGGGACACACGGGTTCGAACAATATCTGGTGGGAGACATGGCCGTCGCGGCCCTCGCCGCCGGCCGGGGAGGGTCACTGCCGATCCCGATGCCGAACGCGACGCCGGGAATCTACAAGCCGTCCCCTAATTTTTCGGCTACTTACAGCCGCAAATTTGTCGGAGGCATGGAGCGCAGCCTGGGACAAAATACGACCTTGACCGCCGAATATGCCTCCGTTGCGGGGTTTCACCTGCCGCGCATCCGTAACATCGCCGCCACGCTGCCGCCAGTCTACCAACTGGAACAAACGGCTCGCTCCTCGTACCAGGGCGTTTCGGTGTCTATTAATCGCAGAATGAGCCGGGAGCTGACCTTCCTGGCAGCTTACAATCTCGGGCGAACCTGGGACGACAGCTCCGATTATGACGAGCAGCCGCTCGACCCGCAAAACACCCGGCTGGACTGGGCCCGCTCGCGGCAGCACCAGGCCCATCGGGTTTCTGCAAGCGCCGTATTTGAGCTTCCGGTCGAAGCGCCGCGAGTCCCGAAATGGCTCGCAGATGGGCTGGAGAACGTCGTGATGGCCCCTATCTTTACGGCGGGAAGCGGCCGGCCGGTGAATGCCCTCGATTCTACCGATATATTCCGAACCGGAGCCTATCCGATTTCCGCCCGGCCGTTCGGTTTGCCGCGAAATCCGTTCTTCGGCCCGGGCACTGTCTCCATGGACATGAGGATCATGAAGGGCGTGTGGCTGAAAAAGAACCGCATGATCTTGCAGACCGGGGTCGAGGCGTTTAACGTCGCCAATCATACCAATGCCCTGCGTGTCAGTCCTTACTACGCCGCAGCCGGCCATATTCTCGGGTCCTACCGCGGCATCACCGAGGCGCTCAACGCGCGGCAACTGCAATTCGTGTTTCAAATTGAATATTGAGGACGAGCGAAGTGCGCGCTTGAGTCCGCGCACGCTTCTTACTAAGATAGAAAGTCCATGAAATTACAAAGCTATACCATCACACAGGGACGCGACCGCGCACCCGCCCGCGCAATGCTGAAAGCCATCGGGTTCACCGACGAGGATCTCCGGAAGCCCATCATAGGAATCGCTAATACCTGGATTGAAACCATGCCGTGCAACTACAATCTGCGCGAGCTGGCGGTCAAGGTCAAAGAAGGGGTTCGGGCGGCCGGCGGCACGCCGATGGAGTTCAACACGATCGCCATCAGCGACGGCGTGACGATGGGTACAGAGGGGATGAAGGCGTCGCTGGTGAGCCGGGAGGCGATCGCAGACAGCATCGAACTGGTGGCACGCGGCCACATGTTCGACGGCATTATCGCCCTGGTAGCCTGCGATAAGACTATTCCCGGCGGCGCGATGGCGCTGCTCCGGCTGAATGTGCCGGGACTTGTGCTCTACGGGGGGACCATCCTGCCGGGGTATCACAACGGCAAGGCGCTGACGATTCAAGACGTTTTTGAGGCTGTCGGGGCGAACGCCGCGGGCCGTATTTCGGACGCAGAACTGCTGGCCATCGAGAACCAGGCGTGCCCGGGAGCCGGCGCCTGCGGCGGGCAGTACACGGCGAATACTATGGCTACGGTGATGGAGCTGATCGGGCTGTCACCGATGGGCACTGCCTCGATTCCGCAGGTGGATCCACGGAAAAATGAGGTGGCCTTCCGCTGCGGCCAGATTATTGTGACAGCGGTGAAGAACAATCTCAGGCCGCGCGACATCGCCACGCGCAAGGCGTTTGAAAACGCGATCGCGGGCGTCGCAGCCACCGGCGGATCGACCAATGCCGTCCTGCACCTGCTGGCGATGGCTCGCGAGGCCGAAGTGCCGCTGACGATCGACGATTTTCAGACTATCAGCGGCCGCACCCCGCTTCTGGCTGACCTGAAACCCGCCGGCCGATTCGTGGCCGTGGATGTGGACCAGGCCGGCGGGATTCCTGTTATCGCCAAGCGGCTGGTCGAAGGCGGCTTTGTGGACGGCTCAGCGATCACCATCACCGGCCGCACCTTCGGCGAGGAAGCGGCGGAAGCCAAGGAGACTCCGGGACAAGAGGTGATCCGGCCGCTCGGAAATCCCATAAAGCCGACCGGCGGCCTCGTCATCTTGAAGGGGAGTCTCGCCCCTGAAGGGTGCGTCATTAAGACCACCGGCATGATCCGAAAGCAGCATCGCGGGCCGGCCCGCGTGTTCAACCGGGAAGAGGACGCGATGGCCGCCGTAACGGAGGGCAGGATTAAGGCCGGCGACGTGCTGGTCATCCGCTATGAAGGGCCGCGGGGCGGGCCGGGCATGCGGGAAATGCTGGGCGTAACGGGAGCTATCGTGGGCGCCGGACTGTCGGAAAGCGTCGCCCTGGTTACCGACGGAAGATTTAGCGGCGCCACGCACGGTTTCATGGTCGGGCATGTGGCGCCGGAAGCCGCAAGCGGCGGCCCGATTGCCGCCGTGCAGGAGGGCGACCTGATTTCACTGGATATCGAGGCGCGCACGATCAACCTCGAAGTTCCCGCGGAAACGGTCAAACAGAGGCTCGCCGCCGTGAAGCCGCCCCCTCCGCGCTATAAAACCGGGGTATTCGCCAAATATGTCGCGCTAGTATCTTCAGCGGCCGAAGGAGCCATCACATCGCAGGTGGAGACCCGTTGAAGCAGCCTTGCCGGCGCGCCTGCGCTGCCGCGGCCTGCCCGGCGCTCTCTGCGCTGGGGGTTTCCCTTATATAGCCGTCCACCCGCCGTCGATGACCAGCGTGGAGCCGGTGACAAATTCCGCCTCGTCGGAACAGGCATAGAGGACCATGTACGCGACTTCCTCCGGACGGCCCATCCGGCCGACCGGCTGGCGCTGGTGCAGCTCGGCCCGCACCTTCTCCTTTTCGTGCTTGTGGTATTTCTCCAAATAAGCTTCCACAAAAGGGCTCTCCACGGTTCCCGGACAGATGCAATTCACGCGAAGCCGTCCGGGATAATCTCCGGCAAGCTGCTTTGTCAATGCGACCACAGCGCCTTTGGTAGCGCAGTAGGCGAAGCGGCGCTTCACGCCGCCGAGGCCGGCTACAGAACCGATGTTGACGATGGTTCCGGGGAATCCCCTGCCGGCGGAAGCGAGCAACAGGGGCATGGCGTATTTCGTGCAAAGAAAAATGGAATCCACATTGACCCGGAACAGTCTCTGCCAATCGGCGAATTCCGTCTCCTCCACGCTGCCTACCAGGCCGATGCCCGCGTTATTGACGAGCGTATCGAGGGTGGAAATGCCAGCAAACACTCGTCGGACGGAATGCTCGTCGGTGACGTCCACGATGGCAGCCGAAACCGCGGGCCCGAGTTCCGAAGCCAGAGCTTCGGCGCGCTCGCGATTGATATCCGCGATCGTGACCCGCGCGCCCGCCGCGGCCAGCACGCGGACCGTCGCTTCACCGATCCCGCTCGCCCCTCCGGTTACCAGGGCGTGCCGATTGTCGAGACGAAAAGGAGTGAACATAAGAGCGCAAGGATAACAAAACCGTGCGCATTTGAGTTTCAGCCAACCGAGAGATTGGCGTTAGGGTTCACCCGGGCCTGGAACAGGACTTGGGAAGATCCGGCAGGGCGCCGCTATGTAAGCGACATAGCCGCGGCGGCGAAACGCGTTTTCATACATCCAACTGATATCTACAAGCGTTCGCGCCGGCGGCCCGCGCTCGGGAAGAAAAGCCGGAGACGCTGGTGTCCGCTACTCCAGTTCTGATCACGAAGCCACAGGACCAGATCAGGACACGGCCCGCCCCCGTTGTTTCCGCCGCGCCGCCCAATACGCCTTCATACGCTCAGATTGCGCCCTTCGAGCTTCGGCCGACATCCCGCGACGTTTGCGGGTTCTCGATGCGCCGGGGGCGGCAAACGCCCGCCTCCTCCCCACCTTGCCTCTGCCCGGTTCGGACTGCAACGCCTCAATCGCTCGGTTCAGCTTGTCTCGTTCCGCAATCAGCATCTGCAAGACGTCATTGGTCATAGTAGAAACATACTAACATACCGAGTCATCCGGCGACCCGGACCGGCTTCAGCGCATCATCGCCGCAGTGTAGTGTGCGAGAATACAAAGTTTGTTCTAAGGAGGAGAAATGGAGTATCGCATCCTGGCCGGCACGGAGTTAAAAGTTTCCCGCGTTTGCATGGGAACAATGACCTTCGGCTCGCAGGTGGACGAAGCCGGCTCGAGAAACATGGTGGACCGCTGCCTGGAGGCGGGCATCAATTTCTTCGATACGGCGAATTCTTACAACAAGGGCCTTTCGGAAGAAATTGTGGGGAATGTGCTGGCGGGCCGCCGGAACCGCGTCATTCTGGCCAGCAAAGTATTCAACAAGATGGGTGACGGCCCGGATGACAGCGGCTTGTCGCGCGCAGCTATCCATAAGCAGATTGATGCCAGCCTGAAGCGGCTCAAGACAGACTATCTGGATATCTATTACCTCCACCAGCCCGATTACAAAACGCGTATCGAGGAAACCTTGTCGGCTATGGAGGACTTGGTCAAGCAGGGGAAAGTGCGATACCCGGGCACATCAAACTATGCGGCCTGGCAGGTTTGTCAGGCTTTGTGGATTTGTCAAAAGAACGGCTGGCAACCGCCGGTAATCTCGCAACCTATGTATAACCTGCTCGCGCGCGGGATCGAGCAGGAGTATCTGCCCTTTACGCGCGAGTTTTGCGTCAGCTCGATCGTGTACAACCCTTTGGCCGGCGGCTTATTGACGGGGAAGCAGCGGCGGGAGACTGGTCCTATCGCCGGATCGCGTTTCGATAAGAACCAGATGTATCTGAGCCGTTACTGGCATGAGGCGAACTTTCAGGCAGTTGACGAATTGGCCAGGATCGCCGCCGGCTGCGGACGCTCCTTGGTGCAGCTATCCCTCACCTGGGTATTGCAGCAGCCCGGCGTGGATGGAGTCCTGATCGGCGCATCCCGAATGGAGCAGCTCGACGAGAACCTGAAGGCCGTAGAAGGCAAGCCGCTCGAGCCGCCCGTGCTTGAGGCTTGCGACCGGGTATGGGCGAATTTGCGCGGCGTCACGCCAAAATATAACCGGTAACACGGCAGCGCGCCTCCGGGCAACCGGGTTCGTTATCGGACAGCATGAGGCGCATACCCAGCGGCGCGTTGGGCCAACCCGGCATCATGCCCATCGCCTTCTTCTTCAAAGTGCGTTGATTTCTTCTTGCGGGCTCTCCCTAAAGCATGTGGCCCACACCGTGCTGCTGGTATGTAGCGCCGGCCGGCCCAGCCGCCCGCCGGCGGCCGTCCAGGTATTTGGGGGGACTATGGCACGCAGATTACGAACCAGCAGTCGGCGAACCGGCGCCGGCAAGTCGAGCAGATCCAGGTCCAGCTCGCCGCGCCGTGGCGGTTCTAGTGCGGCCAATCGCCGCAGATCGTCAAAGAGCGCCGCTGCTCGGCCTTCCCGCAGCGCCAAAACTGCGGTGCGGACCGGGGGGAAACGCGGGGCGCGTGAGGAGCCCGGGGCCGAGATGGATTTTGAAGAATGACCTGAGGAAACGCCGACCGCCGCCCGAAGAAATGCTGTTCCAGCCGAAACAGTCCCACAGTCCATAACGGGCACCCGGGAGAAGGGGCTGCGGGACAGGGCTGAGTATTACATTCCCGTTCCTCTATTAGCGTTTCGGCGTCCGTCTGCTCACGCCGATTGCCGTCGAGATTCGGTTTTTCTTAGAGGAAGGGCTGACGGGTTGGCAGGACATTGCCGCTAGCCGGAGTACGGAAGGATCCGGTTCGGAAGCAGGCGCGCCAGTCGTTGCGTCGGCGCTCCGATTCGGGCAGCTTCCGATTCGCACATCAGGAAAACTTTGCGCGAAGATTTTTCGTGATGCGCCGCCGGGGGGAGCCGGCGAGCATTCGCCGCGGTCAGGTGCGGCTGCCGCCGGGACTCCGCCGGACGCCGCTCCGCGGCAAGGCGGATCCAGCCCGTCATTTGGCATTATGTTTGTAAAGCACGTTACGAGGAGGGTTTCGATTGAACATAGCTCAGGTTTCGCCGTTGTATGAGAGAGTACCGCCGAGAATGTATGGCGGGACGGAACGGGTTGTTTCTTATTTAACAGAAGAGTTGGTCCAGATGGGCCATGATGTCACATTGTTCGCCAGCGGAGATTCGATTACGAAGGCGCGCCTGATTGCTCCTTGCCGGGAGGCGCTTCGCCTGAATGCCAACTGCATCGATCAAATGGCGCACCACGTGATTATGCTGGAGTGGGTGCTTCAGAGGGCGGCGGAGTTCGACATCATTCACTACCACACGGACTACTTTCACTTCCCGTTTTCGAAGCGCCAGCGGACTCCCTCGGTCACTACTCTGCACGGGCGGCTTGACATACCGGATCTGGTCCCTCTATATCGCGAGTTTCGCGACCTGCCGCTGGTTTCCATCTCGAATGCCCAGCGCCAGCCGTTGTCTTGGGCGAACTGGGTGGGAACCGTTTATCACGGTCTGCCCAGGCATCTTTATACACTGCACGAGGAGCCGGGTGACTATCTGGCGTTTCTCGGCCGGATTTCGCCCGAGAAAGGGGTAGACCGCGCGATCGAAATCGCCAAGCGCGCCGGAATCCCCCTAAAGATTTCAGCGAAAGTAGACAAGGCCGACTACGAGTATTACTGCGAGCACATCAAGAGGCTGCTCGATCATCCGCTGATTGAATTTATTGGGGAGATCGGCGAAGGGGAAAAGAACGACTTTCTCGGCAACGCGTATGCGTTCTTGTTTCCTATCAACTGGCCGGAGCCCTTTGGCATTGCGATGATTGAATCCATGGCCTGCGGAACCCCGGTGGTCGCATTCCGCCGCGGATCGGTTCCGGAGGTCATTGAGGAAGGAGTAACCGGTTTCATCGTGGACAGCATCGAAGAAGCAGTCAGGGCGCTGAACCGGATTCCTGCTCTGGATCGCGCCTGCTGCCGCCGCCGGTTTGAGCAGCGCTTCGATGCCTGCCGCATGGCCAGGGATTATATAAATATCTACGAGCGGCTTGTAGACAGAAGGCAGGCGGCCGCCTGAAAAGGGTTTGTCTTGGAAGTCATTCGGGTAAAGGACCAATATTACATACTGGCAGTATCTTCCCTGGCGGACGTCCGGACCCGTGTACTCAAGCACGGCGATACATTCGCTGTTTTCGACCGCTATGGAGACATCCAGCCCGTCGGCCTCGGCGAACAGGGCATTTATCACGAGGGTACTCGCTTTCTCTCCCAGCTCGTGCTGACGCTCGGCATGGGGCGTCCGCTGCTGCTCGGCTCGACCGTCCGGCAGGACAATCTTCTGCTGGCCGTGGATCTGACCAACCCCGACGTCACCGTCAATGGAAAGATTGTGCTGCCTCGCGGAACCCTGCATATCTACCGGACGAAATTTTTGTGGCAGCGCCGCTGTTATGAGCGCTTCCGCATCTGGAACTACGGTTTGGACGCCGTAGACTTTTCCTTTTCTCTGCAACTGGACGCCGATTACGCGGATATCTTCGAGGTGCGCGGTTTGAAGCGGCAGCGCAAGGGGCACTTTTTGGAAAGCAGGACTGACGAAAACGGAATTCTGTTTGGCTACGAGGGGCTCGACCGGGTGCTGCGCTGGACCCGCATCGAGGCCACGCCCCAGCCAAGCGCGGTCACCGAGTCCACGATCAGCTTTTCCACGCGGCTGGCCCCCAAGGCGGAGGCGACGTTTTTCGTCACACTCACTTGCGAGAGCAATCCTTCCGAGGCGGCCGAACCGCAGTCCGAGTGCCGCTCGTATGCCTGCGGAATCGAAGAAGCCACGGTGGCGCTGAAGAAAGCCAGGAGCGACGATTGCGAAATCCACACGTCCAACGAGCAGTTCAACGACTGGCTGAATCGTTCCGCAGCGGACCTCCACATGATGCTCACCGGCATGCCCACCGGGCCTTATCCTTATGCCGGCGTGCCATGGTTCAGTACGCCCTTCGGACGCGATGGCATCATCACAGCCCTGGAAGTTTTGTGGTGCAAGCCCGAAATTGCCCGCGGCGTGCTGTCGTATCTGGCCGCGACGCAGGCGATCGAGAAGGCGCCGGAGCAGGATGCCGAGCCGGGGAAAATCCTGCACGAAGCGCGCCAGGGCGAGATGGCTCACCTCGGCGAGGTGCCGTTCCGTAGATATTACGGCAGCGTGGATGCGACGCCTTTGTTTGTAATGCTCGCCGGCGCGTATTACCAGCGGACCGGCGACCGCCCGTTTATCGAATCCATCTGGCCCAACATCACGCTGGCTCTGAAGTGGATCGACAACTACGGCGACCGCGACCAGGACGGCTTCGTCGAGTATTTCCGGCAATCCTCGAAGGGATTAGTCCAGCAAGGGTGGAAGGATTCGCAAGATTCGATTTTTTACGAAGATGGGCGGCTGGCGGAAGGGCCGATCGCGCTGTGCGAGGTTCAGGGGTACGTTTATGCCGCCAAACGCTACGCCTCGGATCTGGCGGCCATGCTGGGCTGCCAGGAGCAGGCGGCCGAACTGTCGCGGCAGGCGCTCGAGCTGCGGGAGCGGTTCGAAAAGGCCTTCTGGTGCGAGGACCTGAATACTTACGCGCTGGCGCTGGATGGCGAGAAAAGGCCCTGCCGCGTGCGCACTTCGAACGCGGGCCATTGCCTGTTCACCGGGATCGCTGAGCCGGAACACGCGCGCGCAGTGGCCACAACGCTTCTCGAGCCGATTTCATTCTCCGGCTGGGGTATCCGGACCGTTGCTTCCTCGGAGGCGCGGTATAACCCGATGTCCTACCACAACGGCTCCGTCTGGCCGCACGATAATGCGCTCATAGCGGCCGGATTGGCCCGATATGGGCTGAACGAGGCGGCGGGCAAAGTCTTGACCGGACTTTTTGATTCCTCCTTGTTTTTGGAACTGCACCGGCTGCCTGAGCTGTTTTGCGGTTTTGCCCGCGGCGTAGGCAAGGGGCCGACGCTCTATCCGGTTGCCTGTTCCCCGCAGGCCTGGGCGGCGGCATCTGTATTTCTAATACTACAAGCCTGCCTGGGGATGACCTTCGACCAGCCCAAGCGGCGGATCTACTTCCATCACCCGTATCTGCCGCCGTATTTGCAAAAAATGCAAATCCGTAACCTGCGAGTCGGCGATACCGTCGTGGACTTGTCGCTCGAGCGTTACCTGCACGTGGTCGGCGTCAATGTACTGCGGCGGGAAGGGCAAATTGACGTGATCAGTATCAAGTGAACAGCCGGCGCGAGGCCGATGCCCCCTCAAACTCCGGCCGGGGGCCACACTCCGCCCACGACGGTCTGGGCAGCAGCTTTCCATGGCCGCCGGGAAGGGAAAGTCGGATTTTCCGCCGGGAGCGCGACAGAGGCTCGTGGGGCCAGCGCCGGCAGCCAGGGATGTGCCGAGAAGACCGGAGTGGAGTCGATGGTAACAACCTGCGGGCCTTCTTTCTCCCGCAGAGCTTTCCACGGCACCGGAAACCGGCACAAGCACCGGCGGCACCAGTAATACTCTCCGCCGCCGTAGGCGACATCCCGATGCGCCATCCGGCACCATACTGATTTCAGGCTTGGCATGCTTCCTCCTGCTAACGAGACAAAAGCCGCTGGTTTTCAGCCTTCCGTTCGGTCGCAAGGCCGCGAACCTTCCGGCCGGGGGTGTACGCGCTTGTGGACGGGGAGCTGGCTTGACCAGAAAAGAGCACGTCTCAGAATCACTCAAGCCGCCGCGATTTCCCAATAGCTCTTTCGTACCTGGCATAGCCTACTCGTACTGGTTTTCCACCACTCTAGCGGCAAAACTGGCAGCAGCTTGCTTTGCAGGAACCGCAGTCGAGCATAGCAGCGCAGCACCAGAGCGAGAACTAGGAATGTTCCTAGTAAATGCTTCTGTCCGGCAGAACAAAGCCGTTTGGCGATTTGCTTTTTGGCGGCGAAAAGGCTTCTTGAGAAGCCGGGTGTGCAGGCGCACAAAGCAGGCCACGGAGCACGAGCCGGAATGATTATGGCGCCTTTTGCCGAGTTTACAAAGCCGGAAACCGAATGGAACCGGTATGAGTTCCATGCCCCTCACCCTGGATCGCCAAAATCCGGGCCCCATCCGCTGGCGAGACTGCCGGAAAAAGCCGAAAGCACCCGCTTTGCAGCGAACGCCGCGTGCTACGGTGTTGCGAGTATCGATGTTAATCTTGCGGCTCGCGCCCAATTTTCCTTGCTGACCGGGGCGGGAAATATTCCGGAAAAAGCCGCCGAATTTTCCGCATAAGCTCGCTCCGCAGGCGTCCTTTAACGATAAAACTATGTGCCCCGCTTTTTCTCGCCGCCCTCGACATTTCGGGCTCCGCATGAGCGCTCATCAGCAATATCCGCAAATGAGGGAAGCGTTTGCGCAACTCCACGGCGGCCTGCAATCCGCCCATCTTCGGCATCTGAACATCCAGAATGGCGAGATCAAGCGGCAGGCGGGCGGCGTGCTCCAAAGCCTCCCGCCCGTTGCTCGCCTCGGCCGACACCACCAGGTTGTCCTGCCCGGCAAGAAGGGAAGAGAGCGTTTTGCGGAACTCCGTAGAGTCGTCCGCTAGGAGAACTCGGATCTTGGGTCTGGGCTTTTCTGACACTGAACGTTTTTCGTCCCGAGCGAATTTGCAGCCGGCCTTTTGGGGGGACCACGCTTCGACGGAGCAGCCCTTCCGGTCAGGAGCAACCGGATATCAACTCGATCAACCGCTGGAAGAAGGCTGCCTGACGCTTTCGGCGACACGCCTCCTGCTATCCACAACTCTGGTCCAGCCGTGAACCCGAATTCAATAGATCGCGAGTACCGTTTGCGCTCGGTAACCGTACCGTTACTCTAGCGAGGCGACGGTCGGGGAAGCGGCGCTTCGCCGGCTTGAAGTCATTCGGGCAGGGACGCCGCAACCGCCGCGCGGAGCGAGGAATGGGATCGTTTCTATGACGGACCACCGCCGCTGGGTCCATTGGGCGGCCGGTTCGGTCTGTCTGAGAGTCGGCTGAAGCTGGCGAAGATTTGGCGATAATTGCGGCGCAATAACTGCTGTTTTACTCGGGAAATCCCTAGTATTTGCGGTCTAAGGGCCGTGTTATGCTGCAATTCCTCAGCTACATTCGTCGCTCTGGGGGATCGCAAGGTCCTGGTTTCCCACGGTTATGCGTGCATGAAAAAACGTGACGACACGGTCGTTGGAAGCGGGCGAATCAGCCAAACTCGCTCCCTCCTGGCCGGCATCGTAGAGTCTTCCACTGATGCTGTTATAGGAATGAGATTGAATGGCGCCATCATCACTTGGAATTCCGCGGCCGAGAAGCTGTACGGTTATAGCGCGAAAGAGATTCGGGGAAAACCGGCCTCGATTCTTTTTCCTCCCGGCCGGGGGCAGGAGTTTTCCAAAGCCTTGAAGCGGCTCAAGCGCGGTGAGCGTGTCGAGTATTACGAGACCACCCAACTCCGCAAGGACGGCAGCGAGGCGCAGGTGGGGATAGCGATGTCTCCCATTCGCAATCGCGCCGGCGAAATCGTCGGCGCTTCGGCGATCGCGCGCGATATCAGCGATCGCAAGCGGACGGAGAACGTCCTCCGGCAGCTTTCCGCGCGGCTGTTGAAGGTGCAGGATCAGGAACGGCGCCGCATCGCGCGCGAGCTTCACGACAGCACGGCCCAGCGGCTGGCGCGGCTGGAATTCTGCCTGCGGAGCCTTTTGGAAACCCCACTGGGCGCCGAAGCCCGCCGGACTTTGACCGAATGTCGCAGGCTGGCGGGCGAATGCTCGAACGAAATTCGAACGCTTTCCTATCTGCTGCACCCTCCTTTATTGGACGAGCTCGGGCTGGGCAGCGCACTTCGGGCCTACGTAGAGGGCTATAACCGGCGCTACGGAATGCGGGTAGCTCTGAGGGCTCCGCGCAAGCGGCTGCCCTTGCCGGAAGACCTCGAAATGACGCTGTTCCGCATCGCCCAGGAAGCTTTGACAAACATTTACCGGCATTCCGGAACACGCAAGGCAACGATCCGGCTGGCGATGCAATCCGGCCAGGTTGTTTTGGAAGTGGCTGATCAAGGCCGCGGTATGCCGGCTGAGATGGTGGAACGCCTGAACAAGGGCACGGCCATGCTCGGTGTCGGCATCGCGGGCATGCGCGAGAGGGTGCGGCAACTGGGCGGGTCCCTGGAAGTCCGCTCCGGAACCAGGGGAACCACCGTCCGCGCGGTGTTGCCCCAGCCGAGCGATTTGAAATCTCCAGAGACGTCCCCGGTGCGCCGCGCGGCTTAAGCCCGCCATCCGTCTCAGTTCGGCACAGCGATGCAGATTCCGGCTCCGTCAAAGGAAAACATGGATCCGAAGCTGACCGTGACGTTCGACTGCACGAAGTCGGCCCCGGGCACTACCCGATTCGGGTCCTGACAGGCCGGCGTTCCCGCCGGGACAGCCGGCGCCAGGAAGTTGATTTGGTATAGTCCCACGTAGCCGGAGGTAAGGCCCGAAAAAATCGGGAAGGGACCGGTTACCGGGGCTGCTCGGGGGCTCGGCAAGGGTGTCGGTTTCGCCGGCAGCGCGTTGGGAAGGAAGTTGAAGCCCATACGCAGAGACGAGGCAGTCCGTGCAGCGGTGGTGGCCGCTTTGCCGGTCGCGGCCGGCGGATCTGTCGCGCCCAGACCGACTGCATATGCCACGAGTTCCTCGCCCGGTCTTGCCGGATTCGCTGCTGAGACCAGCGTCCCATCGCCGTGGGTGACCATAGGCGGACACGGCAGCCCGGTGATGCTGGTGCGGCTTGTGGTTCCAGGGACAATCGTATCGCAGGTAGTGACGATGTGGATCTGGTCTGCCAAAGGCGTCAGATCGATCACGCCGCCGGCATTGCCGTTCTCGGTCACGAATAACTGCGCGTTCAACGTCAGCGGGTTCGCGCAGAGCGGGCACTGAGGGCGAAGCTCGTAAGGGATTTGGACGGTAATCGCCGTGACCGACCCACACGAGCCCTGGTTTGCGGGCAGCAAATTCAGGCAGGTCAAAATGGGTCGAACCTCAAAAAGCGGAACGGGAATGTCGGAAAGCTGTCGCAGCGTAACCGAAATGCCCGCCAGCGAGTTCGGCAGAACGGGACCCTGTGCGCGGACAGGCTGCGTCAAGGAACGCCCAACGCCGCTCACAAAGAGCGTGAGAATTTGACCCGGAGCCGCGGAAATCGGCGCAGGATACAAATACCCGGCTCCTACAACTGTGTTGGTCTGAGCCAGAACGGAAGTACACCAAAAAATGACGCTGGCAACAATGAGTGGCCTGCACATGGGGCTGCCTCTTGGCGAAACGGCCCGCCGGCTCCTGCCGGCGGTCGAGAGAACGGAGACTCGCGCCGGATTTATTGGATAACACGGGCGCCGGCTCAAAAAGAACCAGGAGAAGGCTGCTCATGAACTGAGAGAATGGCGGGGACGACGGGGCTCGAACCCGCGACCTCCGACGTGACAGGCCGGCGTTCTAACCAACTGAACTACGTCCCCGCTCAGGCGGGAAAATTGTCTACTGCCGATCATGCTGCAGGAAGCGCAGCCGCAACTATTTTAGAGTAGCATACGGCCGGCCCTGGAGGCCGGAATCACCGGCTGGTTTATTTTTTATAACTGACCGAGAAACCGCCGGGGCCGACATTCACGAAGTCGGTTCTCAACTGCGGGTTCGTCCGGATCGCCTGCAAGAAGTCGGGCATTTCGTCGGGATGCGAGGCCACATTGTGAGCCACGATCACCCCACCCGAAGGAACTAGCGGCAAAACCAGGTCGAGGTATTTCTTGTAATCCGGTTTCCAAGCGTCGATGAACACCAGTTCGAACGGCCCCTGCAAACCGGGCAGAATCTTCAGCGCATCGCCCAGCCGCGATTCGACGATGTCTTCCACGCCGGTGGCTCTAAAATTCTTGAGCGCCAGCGAGCGCCTGCCTTGGTCAACGTCCAGCGTCAGCAGCTTTCCCCCGGTCTCCCGCAGCCCCAATGCGAGCCAAATTCCCGAGTAGCCGTTGGAAGTGCCGATCTCGAGAACGTGTTTGGCATTCAATTTTTTAACCAGGTCGGAAAGATATTCGCCTTCCTTGGGGTCCACATTCATCATCCCCTTCTCGGTGGCTCGCATGCGGGCAAGATGATCGAGCACCTGCTGCCGCGTCGGCGGCGTCTTTTGCGCCATGGCGGCTAGGGAGATGGCGATCCCCAAAACTGCGATCAGGAAAGACCCGAGCCAATTCATCACTGTTCCTTACTGAATCGCCAGTGTCACGTTCGGCTGGCTGAGAGCGCCGCCGATATTCAGCATGATCGGCACGCTGGAACCCTGCGGGGCGTCCGATGGCACCGCCACATTCACCTGGAGAAGGCCGACAAAGTTCGGGGCCATGCCCGCAAACCGTACATCCGCCGTTCGGCCGCCGATCGTGGCGGTGACCTTTTGCTGCGCGTCGCTCAGCGGCCCAAGAGCCGGGGCAAGCTGGCCCGTGGCCAGAGGCGGCTGCACGGCTCCCTGTCCTGTGGCATAAACCTGAATGAAGGTGCCTCGCGCAGCGGGATTGGTTGGGCTGTTCAGCGTGTTGTCCTGATTCAGGATCACTCCCTGGCTGCTGCCCGGCAATTGGAAAATCCCTGCGTTGGCGCTGGTAACAGGCACATTCACCAGCGAGCTCACGGAAGCCTGGTAGCGTATCGTGATGTCGGCGCTCTTGATGTCGGTGCCCGCTGCGCCCGACGGCCCGGCGACCTCGAAAGGAACCTGGGCGTTCAGTTGGTTCTGGCTAACGTAAAACAGGGGCGCCGGGACGCCGTTAAACGTGACTGTCACGCCTCCTACGGATGTCGCCAGGCCTCCCGTGATCGGGTCGATCCCGCCCGAGATCCCCGCGGCGGGCCCCAGCCCCGTGCCGAAAATCGAGACGATTTCGCCCGGAGTCACGCCATATCCTGTGAAACTCGCGCCGTTGACCACCCCGTTGCCGCTGAATGCGGGCGCCGCCGGCAGGACCTTCGCGCCGCCGGAATACACGGCCGTCCCGGCGGAGCTATGTATTACTAATGTATATAAGCCCGGCTGCGCGTTGGGAGCCACATTTACAGTGAAAAGTAAAATCGGGGTGTTGGTGCTCGAGGTCTTGTTGCCCGAAAGGCCGCCCTGCACGGAAATGGGGCCGCCCAGAAAGGAAATCGAATTCTCGTTGATGCTGGGATCATCGAGGCCCCGGCCGGCGACCGCAAAATTGAAGGTCTGTCCTGGGTACAAAGCCGATGCGCCGCCATTTACCGAAGCTATTTTATCGGTTGCGGCGGCTCCCAGGGTAATGTTCATCGCCGGCGTGCCGGTGGGAACCGTCAGATCGGCGCCGGCAGTCTGGCCGGCGCTCACCGTGAGCTTCTGCGGCGAATCATTTCCACCGAGGAAAGTGGTCGTGAAATTTGTGTTCGGGTTGGCGGCGATCGTAGCGAACTGGTCGGGCATGACCGGGCCGTCCATCGGCTCGGCGTAGACAAAATACTGGCCCGGCGGGATCATCCCGATCGTGTAGGCCCCGCCGGCATCGGTGACGCCCCCGATGGCGACGCCGGTCGAAGGATTCACGGCGGCCACCAGAGCATCTACGGCCGGCTGCCCATTGTCCAGAGTGATTTTTCCCGAGATCGAGCCGAACGACGCGGCGGCGTTGGCCCGTGGGTAGACCTCAGTGGCGAAGGCAATATCATCCGAGGTCAACATGCTCAGGATGCCGCTGGCGGGCCGGGCTGCAAAAAACATGGTCGCGCCCAGCAGGCCGGAGTGGTCGGCGCCCAGAGTATGCCCCAGCTCATGGGTCGCGATCGTTTGAATGTCGTAGGTGCCGCTCTGAAAGGTGGTGGAGTACGTCAGCTTGGGGTTGAAGAGAATATCGGTGTCCACCATTTCACCGGTTGTGCGGACTCCGACCGGATTGGTCACCGCCAGGGCGTCTCCCAAGATGCTGCGGTTCGCCGGCGTATCCGCAAACGTGATGAGGTTGATGAAATCGCGGCTGGAGTTGGACACAGGTGTTTTTTGCAGCGGGGCGAACGTGATAGAGGCAGTGCCGATGCTGCTCCAGGCGGCGGTGGCGGCCTGCAAGGCTTGTATCGGGGCGCTGTCTACTGTAATTGTAGTCCCTCCCGAACTGTTTGTGAGCCCGGCGGCTGTCTGGTCGTTTACACGAAACTGAATATTGTTGTTATCGGTTCGGAACAAGAACGGGCCGTTCGGATCCGTTCGTTCCCGAACATACGCCTGGGCGTTGGCGCAGGCCACAGAGACACACAGGAGACTCAAGAGCCAGGGTCGCATAGGAATCAGTTCGTTCCCTTCCGTAAAAGGGCCGCTGCCCGCACCCTGGATTCAAAGTCTTCCAAGCGCATTCCCCGGAGTTGCCGGAGATCGGTTCCCCCTGTAGGCTTTCCGCCGATTGGTTCGACGACGAGCGCTCCATTCGGCGCCGGGCGCACGGTACGCACGCCGCTCGCCGATTCGGTCACCAGGAACTTGCCCTGGCCGAGACCCCGGGCACGCCACAGGCCGACAGGCGTCTGAAACAGGAACAGCACGACTTCTTCGCCGGGTTGATAGCGCGGCATGCCCGAGATGGCCATGGTCACATCATCCACGCTGCCGCCCGGCTCGCTGACGACGACGGCCGACTGCGGCGAGCCCTTCAGCGCATCGATTACCTGCACTTCGCTGTGCGTCCAGATGATTTGCGTGGCGGCATCCCACGCCGTCCAGGTCCGAAGCACTTTTCCGTGCACGATCAAATCCGATCCGGTCGCGAGTTCTTCGAGAGAAAAGCGCGGCACCATGGTGCTGAAAGCGGGCCCTGCCGCGCATAAGAGCAAGATGCAGAGTTGCAGTAGCGGTCTACATTTCATAAAACATTCGTCACAAGCTTTCACCAGCCGACGCACAGGCCGAGTTCCTTCCATTCTAAACGTGATCGGCCGGACAAAGGTTTCGAGCTAATGTTTGGCCGCCGACTGTAGATCTCTCAGCGGAATCCCAGTTCGGCGCGCGTGCGTGCACGCCACATTCCACAAGGCTTGATCGGCGGGACGAGCAGAAAACAAGCGGGTTAGCAGAGGAAGGAAGGGGACGGTGAAGACAACCTGCACCACCCCTGTGGCCATCAGCAACAGCCAGGCGGCCGAGGCCAAAGCTTTCATTCTTTCCCCGCCGAACCAGAATCCTGCGGCCGAGCCGGCGTAAGCTAGTCCTTGCAGCGCGCGGTTGCCGAGCACGAAGCCGGCGTAGTTGAGCCACGGCCGATAAAAAAGCATGTGGGCGATTTGCACCGACAAAAACAGCCCGATAGCGGCGAGCACGGCCACATCCGGCGAAAAGCGCCAGAGCAGCAGCGGGAAGGCCCAAATGGCGGCCGTCGAAGGCCAGAGCACCCACAGGGACGCCTCGCCCAGAAGCACCTCGAGAGGCGCCGTGCGCAGAACCGGCGCATATTGGCGGCGCATGGCGCTTTCCTCGGCTTGAAATTTCAGGCCGCCCTGCGCGAACACGCCCTTGCCGGGCACGTTCCGGTAGGTCACGGCAAACAGACTTTTAACAGGGCTGCTCATTGCATGCACAAGCGTCCGGGATTACTATCATAGCCGCTATGACGCGCCTGGGTCTTTGCGCCGCCGCGGCGGCCTGGTCGATTCTCTTCGCTGGATGCAGTCCCGCGCGGCCGGGGCTTGAGCCGCGCGCCCGCGAAGCTCTTTCGCAGATCGAAGGGCGCATCCAACTCGACGGCCTTGCCAAGCCCGTCGAAGTGCTTCGGGATACCTGGGGAGTGCCGCACATCTTCGCTCAGTCCGCGGCCGACCTGTTTTTTGCTCAGGGATTCGTCGCCGCCCAGGACCGCCTGTTCCAGATGGAAATCTGGCGGCGGGCTGGCGCCGGAGAGCTGGCGGAGATCCTCGGACCCTCCTACGTGGAGCGCGACCGCTTTGCCCGGTTGCTTCGCTTTCGCGGCGATATGGAACAAGAGTGGTCAAGTTACAGTCCCGACGCCAGGGAGTTGACCACTGCGTTCGTTCGCGGCGTGAACGCTTATATCGAGAAGCAGGGCGATCGCTTGCCCATAGAATTTCAACTGCTGGGTGTCAAGCCGGGCATGTGGAAACCGGAGGACTGCTTGCTGCGCCTGGCCGGCCTGTTGATGTGCCGCAACGCCGTCTCCGAAATTACCCGCGCCCGGCTGATTTCAAAGGTTGGACCGGAACTGGCGGCGGCTCTCGAGCCGCCCGATCCGCCGGTCAAAGTAGCCGCTCTGACGGATCCTTTGATGGAAGGCATCGATGAGAACGTGACGAGGGCGCTCCGCGAAGCGATCGGCCCGGTGCGCTTTGACAGCGAGCAAGGCAGCAACAACTGGGTTGTCGATGGAACGCTCTCCGCCACCGGCAAACCGATTCTCGCCAACGATCCGCACCGGCCCGTGATTCTGCCCTCGCTGCGTTACATGGCGCATCTGGTTGCGCCCGGATGGAACGTCATCGGCTCGGGCGAGCCCGCGCTGCCCGGAATCGCCGTGGGCCACAATGAGCGCATCGCGTTCGGCTTCACGATCGTCGGCATCGATCAGCAAGACATCTACGTGGAAAGGACAAACCCGTCCAACCCCAATCTCTATCGATGGCGCGGGGACTGGCGTTCAATGGAAGTGCGGCACGAAAAAATTGCCGTGAAAGGCCGCAACGAGCCGGTCGATGTCGTGTTGAAATTCACCGTGCACGGCCCTGTGATTTACGAGGAGCCGGGTAAAAGCCGCGCTTTCGCGCTGCGCTGGGTAGGAAGCGAGCCGGGTACGGCGGGCTACCTGGCATCTCTCGCGGCCGACCGCGCCCAAAACTGGCAGGAGTTCACCCGCGCTATGGAGCGGTGGAAAGTGCCGTCAGAAAATCTGATTTACGCGGATATCGACGGCAACATCGGCTGGATCGCCGCGGGGCTGGCACCCATCCGCAAGAAGGGGAATGGGCTGCTGCCCGCTCCCGGCGAGGCGGGCGATTATGAGTGGACCGGCTATTTGCCTTTGGCCGAGCATCCGCAGCTTTATAACCCGCCGCAGCACTACATAGCTACGGCCAATCACAATATCCTGCCCAAGGGGTATCCGCACCAGTTGGGCTACGAGTGGACGCCGCCCTTCCGGTTCCGCCGCATCGATCAAGTATTGAAGTCCGGCAGGAACTTTACCGTCGAGGACTTCGAAAAGCTGCAAACCGACGTGACCTCTCTCGAGGCTCAGGAATTCGTGGCGCTGTTAAAGAAAGCCCCGGCGGGGGGCGGCCCGGCGCGCCAGTTGCTGGAATCGTGGGACGGCGTCCTCGGGAAAGATTCGCCGGCGGCCGCTCTATTTGAGATTTGGGCGCGTCAGGTGAAAAGCCGGTTCGTAGCCGCTCGCGTGCCCGCGGACGCACGCGCCCTGGCGGAAAGCGCGATGAACGATCGCACGCTGCTCGACCTGCTCGAACGCGAGCCCGCCGCGTCGCGCCATAACCTGCTGCTCGCTTCTTTGCAGGAAGCTGTGGTTGAAGGACAGAAACTATTGGGAGAAGAAGACGTGAAAGCCTGGCGCTGGGGCGCTTTGCACAGGATTCGTTTCCATCATCCGCTGGCCATCGACGCCCAGCGCCGTAAGTTTTTTGACCTTGGCCCGGTGGAGCGCCCTGGCGACGGCTACACGGTTTGTGCAACCGCAGGGCCCGGGTTTACCCAGGCTTCAGGCGCATCCTATCGCGAGATTTTCGATCTGGCCGACTGGGATCGCTCGGTGGCGATCAACACTCCGGGGCAGTCCGGCCAGCCGGGCAGCCCGCACTATGCCGACTTGCTGCCTCTGTGGGCCGACGGGAAATATTTTTCCCTGCCGTATTCCCGGGCCGCCGTTGAAAGGAATACGGCGCACAAACTGGTACTGGAGCCCCAATAAGGGCAGCATTGGAAGAAAACGCGGCTCGAGGCAGCCTTGCGAGCCGGCTCACCCCTCCGCGTCCACAGCCCGGATCAGCGCTTTGATGTAGCCGAACGTATAGGCAAACGCCTGGTAGCCGTGCACGTCACCCTGGATCTGCGGGACGTGATCGGGCATCATCATGCCGTCGTAGCCCACCTCCTTGTAGACGCGCATGGCTTGCAGCATATCCACATCGCCGTCGTCGATAAACGTCTCCTGGAAATTGAGAAACTTTCCACGGATGTTGCGGAAGTGGACGTTGAAAATTTTCTTGCGGCTGCCGAAATAGCGGATCACGTCGTAGATCTCTTTGCCGGGATTTTCAAGCATTTCCGACACCGTGCCCTGGCAAAAATTGAGGCCGTGATAGGGGCTCGGGTTGATCTCGATAAAGCGCTTCAATCCCTCGACGTTCCCGAGCACGCGGTGGACGCCGCGAAAGCCCTTGTCCCGCGGCATGCCCGGATCGTGCGGATGGCAAGCCATGCGGATTTTGTACTCCTCGGCGACCGGAATCACGCGCTTCAGGAAATACGTAATGCGCTCCCAGGCTTGCTCATCGCTCACCAGGCCGGCTTCCGTGAGCGGCGGCTCCTGTTTGGCCTTGTCGTAAACAAAGGTGCTATAGCTCGCTCCGCCGCGGCCCGGGGTACGCTCGGTGCGGACGACGCCGAGGATCGACATGTTGTACTTCAACGCCGGAATGCCCGCCTGCTTCGCGTTCCGAATCATCTGGCAGATATTGTCGATTTCGCGGTCCCGCTCGGGACTCTTGCCGAGCATGATGTTGGGATTTTCCGACCTGGTGATGTAACTGGAGCTGAGCGGCAGCGGGACCATGTCCAGCTTGATGCCGAAGGATTCGACCCGTTCCCGAAGCCGGGTCAGGCCCTCGGCCGACCACTTTTCGTCGAAGCGGGGCGAGGGCAGGGCGCTGCAAATGTTATTCACGCCGAGTGCGGCCAGCACGCGAAGGATTTCGTCGGAGTCCCCGTGCTGCGTGCCAACCTTCATCAGAGCGCGCCGGGGCGATGCGCTTTTTTTCGCGCGGGCGGCAGCATCGGCCGGGGCTCCCGAAGCGGCTCCCGCAGCCCCTATACCCACCAACTGTACGAATTTTCTGCGTTGCATCGCGATCCTCCAGTCCTGCGGCGGCGAAATTTCTTAGGAGAGATTAGCACGGGTTTCCCGGCGGACAAAGAAAGCTGCCGCGACGCGCCTAGCGCCGAAACCGGCGTCGGGAGGCGTGCTGGTGCTCAGCAGCCCGCACCTGGGCTTCGTTCATGCCGAAATAGTGGGCGATTTCGTGCCAAAGCGTGTGGTAGATGACCTGCGGAATCTCGTCCACGTTCTGCGCAGCCCGCTCAATGGGGCCTTGGAAAAGGGAGATTTTGTCCGGCAGCACCATGCCATAGCTCGCTCCGCGGCGGGTGAGCGGCACGCCGTGGTAGAGACCGAGGAGAGTGTGGCCCGCCGGAACTCCGTTCTGGCGCAGGAGATCGGGGCTCGGCTCATCTTCGACTACGATGGCCAGGTTGTGAACCCGCTGCCGGAACCGGGCGGGAATGGCGAGCCAGGCTTGCCGTACGGCCTGCTCGAATTCTTCGCGCCTCATGCGAAAGGACCTAGTCATGCCAGCCGCCAGCCTCTTCCGGGTTCCCGTCCGGACACGCGCGCCGCGCTTCCAACGCGGCCGCGGCTGAGCGCGACTTCGATGCAGCGGCCGGCCGTTCCTATTGTATTCTGGAACGGGGATGAGTCTGCTTGAGCAGGTCCGGCGGCAGATCGCACGCTACGAACATCCGCTTTTCGATTTTTCCGCGCGGGAACGCGACGGCCGCATCGAACTGGTAATCGATTGCAAGGTGAAGAACTTGGGCCTTCATACCTATTACCTGGAACTGCATCCGCGAGACTTGGAAAGCACGCAGTTTCCTTGGACCTTTCAGCGGCTGCTTTACGATGGCATGAACGACTATATCGTGGAGATGTTCACTCGCACGCCGCAGAACCGAGACGAGAAGTGACGGAACTGGAACGCGAAATTCGCTCCGAAATCGCCGCTCGGGGGCCGATGTCGTTCGAGCGCTTCATGTCGCTCGCCCTGTACCATCCGGAGCTCGGTTACTATCGCAGCAGGCATGACCCGTTCGGAATCGCGGGCGATTACTACACTAGCTCGCAGTTGCAGCCAGTATTTGGCCGTTTGATAGCGGATCAAATCGCCAGATGGCGGCTCCAGGCCGGAAGCGCCGCCGGGTTCACCACGGTCGAGCTGGGCGCGGGGAGGGGCGAAACCGCCCGCGAGATTCGATCCCGGCTGCCGGAGGTGCCCTACATCGAGGTGGAACACCGGATGGGCGACCTGCCGGAACATATGACCGGGGTCATTTTTTCCAATGAGTTTTTCGATGCTTTGCCGGTGCACGTGGTGCGATGCGGCGAGCAAGGCATTTTGGAGCGCTTTGTCGGGCTGGAGGAAGGGAAATTGACTTGGGTGGAGGCCGAGCCTTCTTCGCCGGCTATTGTGGAGTATGTGCAGCGATTTGCTCCGGCGCTGGCGCGCTGGCAGGTGATCGAGGTGAATCTGGAGGCGCTCAAATGGACCGAGCGCATCGCTTCTTCGCTGGATCGCGGCTGGGTGGTGACGATCGACTACGGCTACACGGCCGACGAAATCGCCGGAGGGAAGCGGTTCCCGGAAGGATCGCTAATGAGCTACTACCGGCACAGCGCCTACGAGGATGTGCTGCGCGATCCCGGAGAGCGGGACATCACCGCTCATGTGAATTTCACCGCCCTCGCCGAGTATGGCGACTCACTGGGCCTGCGCGCTTTGCCCCTGCAAACGCAGGCGCAATTTTTGCTGTCCATCGGCCAGGCGGATGGGTTTGACTCGGCAGTGGCCGGGCGGACTCAAACCGAAGTCGAGCGCCATCGGCTGCAACTCAAAACCCTCCTCTACGGCATGGGCGAGACCTTCCGAGTGCTGGTGCAGGAGAAGCTCTGAGAGTTTATACTTGGAGCGACCTACTGCCATGAGACGCGTGCTGACAAGACTTTTCTGGATTGCAGTGGCATTTGGCGCCGCGATTTGCCTGGGCGGCGTGGCTATCTACCGGGGCGAGCACATCAACAGCTTCTGGCTGGTGACGGCTGCGGCGTGCAGCTACCTGATCGGCTTTCGTTTTTACGGAAAGTTCATCGCCGCCAAGGTTATGGCCCTCGACGACCAGCGCGCCACCCCCGCCGAACGCCTGAACAACGGGCGGGATTTTGTGCCTACCAACCGGTGGATCGTGCTCGGCCACCATTTCGCGGCCATCGCCGGACCGGGTCCCCTGGTGGGACCCGTTCTGGCCGCTCAGTTCGGATATCTTCCCGGCACGCTGTGGATCATCGCCGGAGGGGTGCTGGGCGGCGCCGTGCAGGATTTCATCATCCTGTTCGCCTCCATGCGGCGCGACGGCAAGTCGCTGGGTCAGATGGCGCGCGAGGAGATCGGGAAAGTCGGCGGCGGCACGGCGCTGATTTCCGTGCTGCTGATCATGATCATTCTGCTGGCTGTGGTGGCTCTGGTTGTGGTGAACGCTCTGAAGGGCAGCCCCTGGGGGACGTTCACCATCGCGGCCACGATGCCCATCGCCGTGTTCATGGGCCTTTACTTGCGCTACTGGCGTCCGGGGAAGGTGCTGGAAATTTCCGGTATCGGCTTCTTGCTGGTGACCCTGGCCGTGGTCGGCGGACGGGCGATTTCGGAAAATCCGGCTACGGCAAAGTGGTTCACGCTGGGCGCGATCCCTCTGGCGCTGGCGGTGATTATTTACGGATTTCTGGCCTCCGCGCTTCCCGTCTGGCTGCTGCTCGCGCCTAGGGATTACCTGAGCACTTTCGTGAAGCTCGGGACGATTGCCATGCTCGCGCTGGGAATCCTGATCGCGCGGCCCGCCCTGGAGATGCCGGCGTTCACCCGATTTACGGACGGTACCGGGCCGATTTTTGCGGGTAAGATTTTTCCGTTCTGCTTCATCACCATCGCTTGTGGCGCGATCTCGGGCTTTCATGCCTTGATTTCCTCGGGTACGACGCCCAAACTGATCGCCAAGGAATGGCATGCCTGGCCGGTCGGCTACGGCTCGATGCTCATGGAATCTTTTGTGGGCATCATGGCGATGATTGCCGCGTCCGTGATGGCTCCGGGCGCGTATTTTGCGGTAAACGCCCCGGCGGGCGTCGTGGGCGCCACGCCGGCTGCCGCGACGCAAACGATTACCTCGTGGGGCTTCCCTATCGAGGCTTCCCGCATGAGCGAACTGGCCTCGGACGTAGGCGAAGAAACACTGTTTAACCGCACGGGCGGGGCGCCGTCGTTCGCCCTGGGGATGGCGCACATCTTCGCCCGCGCCGGGGGAGGCCGCGCGGCGATGGGCATCTGGTATCACTTCGCCATCATGTTCGAGGCCCTGTTCATACTCACCATCCTCGACGCCGGCACGCGCGTCGGCCGGTTCATGCTTCAGGACCTGCTGGGGCATATAGCCAAGCCTCTAGGACGCACCAGTTGGTATCCGAGCATTGTTCTGACCAGCGCGATCATCGCCATCGCCTGGGGGTATTTCCTTTACCAGGGGGTCATCGATCCGCTGGGCGGAATCAACAGCCTGTGGCCTCTGTTCGGCATTTCGAACCAGTTGCTGGCGACCATTGCGCTGTGCGTAGCCACAACCATTCTCGTGAAGATGCACCGCGCCAGGTACATGTGGGTAACCTGCATTCCCATGGTGTGGCTGCTGGCGGTTACCATGACCGCTTCGTATGAGAAGATTTTTTCTCCCGCAGCGCGGATTGGCTTTTTGGCGGCCGCCGATGCTCTGGCGGATAAAATCGCCGCGGGACAGATTGCCGCCGACAAGCTGGCTGAAACCCAAACCCTGATTTTCAATAACCGCCTGGACGCCGCCGTAACAGCCATTTTCGCGGTTATGGTGGTGATAATCGTGCTTGATTCGGTGCGCGTATGGGCGGGCATTCTGCGAGGCACACGGGAAGCAAGAACCTTCGAGACGCCATTTGTCCCCTCGCAACTTACAGCGGAGGAAATATGAGGATCGAGTCAGCTTGCCGGCTTTGCGGATCGCTTTTTCGGCGGAAGCGAGTTTCAGGAGCGCCGGCCTCCACTATTTTCGACCGTTGTGCGGGCTGCGCCAGGAAGGCCTGTGCCCTGCTGCTGGCCCTCCTGCGGGAGCTGGGGGACGAGAACGCTTACCAAAGGCATTTGGCGGCTCGCGGACGCCCGGCTTCCGGCGAGGAATGGCGGCGTTTCTCCGCCGCGCGCTTTGCAGCCCGCTTTGAGCGCCCCAAATGCTGCTGAAGCCGGGCGCCGCGCATCAGAGGCCGAGTTTCTGAAGTTGTTTATCTTGCGCTTGGCCCAACAGCAATAGCGCGGCAAGCGCTCCGATCAGAGCGAACAGCATGTCGGACTGCGTATCCCAGACGTAACCTTGCGTTCCCAGGAACGCATCGGCGGCGCTTCCGGAGAGTACAGCTACGGCCCATTCGAAAAGCTCGTAAGCGGCGCTGACGGCCAGACAGATCGAAGCCACGATGAAAAACAGCCAGCCGCCCCGGCGCAGGGGAGAAGTCCTCAACAACACTTCGCGGGCGACAAGCGCCGGCACAAAGCCTTGCGCGAAGTGTCCAATCTTGTCGTAATTGTTCCGGGTCATGTGAAACGCCCGCTCCATCCAGTAGCCGAGCGGGACTTCCGCGTAGGTATAATGGCCGCCGATCATGAGGATGACGCTGTGCGCGCACACCAACACGTATACCAGCGTTGTAAAGCGGAAGCGCCTGTATGTCGCGATCAAGATCCCGACGCCGATGATAGCCGGACAAACTTCCAGCAGCCAGGTGAAATAGTCGTGCGGGTGAACCGCGGACCAGACGAAAACAACCAGCAGACCGGCGAGCAGCGCTGCATGCAGCGGCTGGATCCGGTCCTGGCGGCCATTCAGGGAAGCGGCCGCGGCACCGACGTTGTGGTTTGCGGGCATGCAGTTGAGTCGTGAAGCCCATGTTACACTGATTTTGTTTGTCCGGTTTGAGAGCCGGGCCGCCCTCCTTGACCGGTCGTCCAATGGCAGGACACGGGACTTTGGATCCTGGAATGGAGGTTCGAATCCTCCCCGGTCAGCCAGTTCAGCATGTTTTCTCGACCTCCTATCTTGCAAAGAAGGGGGCAGATCCCGCATCTGGAGCTGGCGAAGAAATGCTTTTCCTGACTGGCCGATTGGGCCGCGAGATGCCGCGCCGGCCCGTTGGTTCACCCGATTGGCCTTCGGACGTCCGGGTCCGGCGTGACCGCGGTTCGCATGGCGTCTATCATGGCCACGGATGGTTTGCCATCAGGATGCCGATACAAGCCCTCCGTTGCGCATCCACACGCTTTTCCTGTAAGTAATCTGTGATCCGAACCCTCAGGTCAGACTGAGATCGGGTCAGGCTGACCTGCATTGTTTCCGCGCGATGGCTGTTTTAAGATGTGAAGCATCATGCGAAGGCTGCTGGCGGTTTTAGTTCTTCTCGCGCCTGCGGCGGCGCAGGTCACCTCGCAATCAAAACCGAGCACGGGAGTCGAGCCGGACCCCGCCTATATCTCCGCCAATCGCCCCCGCGCTCTTGCTCTGATCGGCGACATTTACCACGGACCGGTCATGATGCGGGACGGGCTCATCAGCGCCCTCGTAAAGGAGAATATTCCCGTCACCTTCATTGAAGATCCTGGCGCTTTGAGCGCCAAATCGCTGGCGGAGTTTTCGCTGCTCATCATTGCCCGCAACGGGCGATACTGGCCGCAAGGCTACGGCAAGCCGCAGACCTTTTGGATGACCGACGAGCAGCAAAAGGCCATTTGGGACTTTGTCCAAAACGGCGGCGGGTTTCTCGCCTTGCACAACGCGCATACGATGTATCCGCCGGATGGCCTTTATTACAAGCTGTTCGGCGGCAATTTCGGCGGCCACCCGAAGCCGTGGACGTTCACCATACGCGTGGAAAACAAGAACCATCCCATCACCGCGGGAGTGGAGGACTTCGATATTTTCGACGAGCAGCATATGTCGAAATACTATCTCGATCAGGAACACCTGCTGCTTCGTTCGGTGGCTCGCGATAACCAGCAGGCCGCCGCCGGCTGGTGGCGCGAGATGGGAAAAGGCCGGTTTTGCTACCTTTCGCCGGGTCATACGCCGGAGGCATTGAATCATCCGATGATGCAGCGCCTCATTCGCAACGCGTCCCGGTGGCTGCTGCATATCAACTAGGCCTGAACACAGGAGATGAGATGCAAACACACGGCAATGAGGATCGTCATGACTGCTCCCGGCGCGGCTTTTTGGGCCGGCTGCTCGCCTCGACTCTGCCCGGTGCTTCGCTGCTCGAGTTGAGTATCGCCCGCGCCGCGTGCGCCCGGGCGCAGGCTCCGGCGGCCAACCCGAAGCTTTTTGACATTGGGAAAGTCGCCAGCGGCGTTTACGCCGCCATCGCGCATCCGGCGGTTTTGACCAACTGCAACGCGGTCATCTTCGAGCGGTCGGCGGATCTGCTGGTGGTCGATACGCACTCCAAGCCCTCGGCGGTGGCCTCGCTTGTGGCCCAGATCCGACGGGAGGTTTCTCCCAAGCCGGTGCGCTATGTGGTGAACACGCATTTCCATTACGACCACACCCAGGGCAATCCAGAATACCAGAAGCAGTTCTCCAAGCTGGACATCGTGGCCAGCGAGACGACCAAAAAGCTCATGGTGGAACTGGCGGAAAAGCGCCTCAAGGCGTCGCTCGATGCGATACCCGCCTCCATCGCGCAAGCGGAGGAGAAGGCCTCCAAAGCGAAAAGCACGGAGGAGAGAGCGTTTTTCGAGGACGAAGCCCGGCAATATCGGGCGTATCTGGCCGAGATGAAGGATTACCATATTGCGCTGCCCACCATCACCTTCGGCGATTCCTATGTGATCCAGGACAAAGCCGGCGATATTCACCTGAGCTTTCATGGCCGGGCGCATACCGCGAGCGATGTGGTTGTTTTTTCGCCCGTGACAAAGGTACTCGCCGCCGGCGACCTGATCCACGGCTCATTCCCAACCATCACGGATGGTTATCCCCGCGAGTGGCCGGCCACGCTGGACGCGGTCGCGAAAATCGGCTTCGCCTATGCGGCGCCCGGGCACGGCCCGGTCCAGAAGGGCGCTGCGAGAATTCGCAATATGCGGAACTACATTGAGGAGCTCACCGCACGCGTGGCGGATGGCAAGAGGGCAGGGAAGTCCGTCGCGGAACTGCAAAAAACGATCACGGTGAGATCGCTGCGATCTCTGGCGGCTGACGGCTACGCGGATTACATCCTCGCCAACCGGTCCACGGGCTACCGGCACCTCGGCCCCATCCGCATGCAAGACGGCGTGGACGCCAACATCGCCCAGATTTACGAAGCCCTGGAGCACCGGTAGGCCGCACGGCCGAGCCTTGCGAATTCCACGAAGCTATACCTGGTCCGGCACCACATAAGGCGCACGGTAGGTGCGCGTGAGCAGCCGGTTCGCCTCGGCGTCTCCGGGGAAGGTTTCAGTAGCCGGATCGAACGTAAGTTTCCTGCCAGTTCGGAACGCGATGTTCGCCAGATGGCACAGTGCAGTGGACATGTGCCCCTCCAAGATGTCGCACCGCAGATCTTCCCGCTTTCGCGACCGCACACAGTCGATGAAATTCTGCCAGTGGGTTACTTCCGGCTCGTTCAAGTCGGGTATCGGCGGCCCCGGCTTGTAAGCAACCCGCGGGAAGCTGAGGCGGTTGACACGGTTGGAGACGCCTGTGGGCGTATCGGGCGTGTCTCGGGCGGTGAATTCCCCAACCACCGTACTCCAGTTATTAGCCGAGGTGACATAGCCTTGCCGGGTATAGAAGAACACGCCTTCGAGAATTCCCCCGATCGAGGGCGTCGGCAGATTGGTGACTTCGAGATCGATAATCGAGCCGTCCCTGTACTCGAATGACGCCGCTTGATAATTGGGCACGTCCTGATCCGATTCATTCAGGAAAAGCCCGCCCGTACAAGTGATTTTAACCGGGTGCTCGTTTTTGTTGCCCCAGGCGAGACGAATTTGATCGAGGTAATGTACGCCGTTGTTGCCAACTTCCGTCGTGGATGTGTCCCAAAAGAAGTGCCAGCCGTAGTGGAAACGGTTCAACGAAAAGGGCTTGTAAGGCGCGGGGCCGAGAAACATGTCCCAGTTCACGCCCTCGGGGATTGACGACTCCGGTACCTTGCCGATAGGAAGCCGGCCGCGGTAAACGATGGCCTTGGCGCGGTACACCTTGCCGAATTTCTCCTCCCGGACGAATTTTGCGCCGGCCCGGATGCGCGGCTCGCAGCGGCGGTTCAAGCCGGCCTGCACAATCCGGTTGTATTTGCGGGCTGCTTCGACCATTTTCCGGCCCTCCCGCAGGCAGTAGCAGACGGGCTTTTCGACATAAACGTCTTTGCCCGCCTGGCAGGCCCAGATCGTGTGGAGCGCGTGCCAATGATCGGGCGTGGCCACGGTAATAGCGTCCAGATCTTTGCGCTCGAGCATCTTCCGGATATCAACGAAAGTTTCCGGCTTACGGCCATAAAGCTTTTCCACCTCAGCCACGCCTTGTGGGAACAGCCGCTCGTCGATGTCGCAGAGAAACGCCACGCGGACGTTGGACACCTTCGAGAAAAAGTTATAATGCTCGCGACCTCGGCCGTGTATGCCGACGATTCCCAGGTTGATTTGCTCGTTGGGGCTGCGCTGCGGCCAGGCAGCGCGCACGGCAGCACCCGCTAGCGCGGCGCTTTTCACGAAATGGCGACGGCTCGTCAGTGACATGATGACCTCCTTACGGGCGGCTCCTGCAAGCGGAGCACCTCTTCTATTCTTGTGCTTGGATTATCCGCGATTTCGGCGTCGGAGTCCATCCGTTCTCAAGGAGAAAAAGCGGTCCCCCCATGAAATTCTCGGTTGCCGTGCTGCGCCGGGTAGGCGCTTCGGCGGCTTACAAACCGTCGCCGCGAGCTCCCGGCCGATGGGACGTGCGCCCGGCTTGCCTGTGGAACGCGGGCGCAATTCGGTTGTATGATGTGCCATGACAAATCCGGCCCCGGCGCCGAGCCGTTCCTGGAGGTACTTATGGGCATACAGGTTGTCGATTTTCTCTCGCGCCGCCGCTTTCTCGGTCTGGTTGCAACGACTCCGTTTTTGGCCCGCTTTGAGCAGCTCGCCGCGGCTGAAAGGAAGCGCGTCAAGATACGCGATGTGCAGACCCTGATTTTGAAAGGGCCGCGCACTTACACACTGGTAAAGGTCATCTCTGACTCCGGCTTGTATGGAATCGGCGAGGCATACGGAAGCCCCGGCGTCGGCGTAAAAGAACAGGTGCTCTCTCTGAAACCCTGGCTTGTGGGCAAAGACCCGCTCGAAATTGACGCGCTTTATACCTTTATGGGCGAGCACACGCCCTCCCTCAGCGGCACGCGTACTGATGGCTCGGCTCACATGCTGTTGCGGGCGGTGAGCGGTATCGAAATGGCGCTGTGGGATCTGGCCGGCAAAATTCTGGACGTGCCGGCCACGACGCTGCTCGGAGGAAAATTTCGCGACAAAGTGCGGGTGTACGATCACGCCGCGCCCCGCAACATGCTGGATAAGGCCTCCTGCCGCGAGTGGGCCCAGAAGGTGAAGGCGGATCCGCGGGGCTTCACCTGCCACAAGTTCGGCTTCCCAAACTCGGATCCGAGCACCGACAAAGCCCGCGACCCGGCCAACCGGGTTCTTACGACGAAAGAGCTGATGCAGATAAGGCAGGGATTCGAGAACTGCCGGGAAGCGGTCGGCTGGGATCACGACATCATGGTCCACTGCCATTGGGAGTACGATCTGCGGACATCCATCCAGATTGCTGAAGCCGTCGAGCCAATCAAACCAGTCTGGCTGGAGGACCCGATGGGAGTGGATTACTCCGAATCGTGGAAGCGCCTGTGCGCCAGTTCCCGGGTTCCGATTTGCACGGGAGAGAACCTGGCGCGGCGCGAGGGCTTTAAGGACTTCATCATCAATCAGGGATGCGACATTCTGCACGCCGATCTGCGGAATACAGGGGGCCTGCTCGAAACCAAGCGCATCGCCGATATGGCATCCGTTTTCGGGCTGCCTATGGCTAATCACAATACCGGCAGTCAGGTATACACGTGGATCGCGATCCAGTGGGCCGCCTCGATCCGCGACTATATCGCTTGCGAGACCGTGACCGGGACCGGCAACTGGATGGACCAGGTGCTACTGCTCGATCAACCCTATATTCAAGACGGCTTCATTCGCGTGCCCGACAAACCCGGGCTGGGCATCGAGCTGAACCCGGACGTCGTGAGGGCGCACTTGGCTGAAGGCGAGCGCTGGTGGGGATGACGCCGGCCAGGATCCGCACCTGCGATCATTTCATGGCCCGCGCGACGCTCGACGTCTCGCTGCCCGTATAGCTGAAAAGGCTCCGTCTGCAATTTTTCCAATTCGAAGATCGATGGTAAGATTCCGGTCAAGGCCTGAATTCCGGCAATATTCGAGCTTCGCAGGAGGTACGCGTAATGAATTCCGATATATCCCGGAGAAAAATGTTGCAAGCGATGGGCGCAAGCGCGCTGGCGGCATCGGCGAATCCTGCCGCTCCCATTCCCGGACTGCGGGCCGAGGGCCGCGACACGCCCAAACTGTGCATGTCGATCTCCCTGAGAGAGCTGAATGAAGCCGGCATGCGCCGGTGGAAGCAGATTGGCATCGATCATGTGCTGATGGGGGGGCCAGCGAAGCTGCCGTGGCAGGAAGCAGAAATCCGCTCAATCATGGACCGACTCAAGTCGGGAGGCCTGACGCTGAGCAATATGATGATCGTGGGCTTCCCCAACGCCATCTATGGGAGACCGGGCCGCGACGAGGAGATCGAGAAGGTTCGCCAGTCGATCCGGGCCGCAGGACGCGCCGGCCTGCCTGTAGTTGAATACAACTTTTACGCGCACCGCGCCATGGAGGGTTATTACGAGGAGACAGGAAGAGCCGGGGCGGGTTACACGGCGTTTGATTATGATCGGATGAAAGATCTTCCACCGCTGCCGGAGGAGGGGACGCACGGGCTGGAAGAGATGTGGAGCAATCTCACCTACTTCCTTAAGGCCGTCATTCCGGTCGCTGAGGAGTCCGGCGTGCGCATGGCTTTGCACCCGAATGATCCGCCGGCACCTATCAGCCGCGGCTCGAAGCAGATCATGGGCAGCGTCGAAGGATGGAAGCGGCTGATCGAGATCGTTCCCAGCAAGTCAAATGGCATCACGTTTGACTGCGGGGTTACCCGGGAGATGGGCCACGATCCTGTGGAGGTGTGCCGCTATTTCGGCGCGCGAGACCGGATTAATCACGTGCATTTCCGCAACGTTCGCGTTCGGGTGCCGAATGAAAAGTACACCGAGGTGTTTTTGGACGAGGGTGACGTCAACATGTTCGCAGTGATGAAGGAATTGGTGCGGCAGAAGTACTCCAGGCTGGTTTACCCTGAACACCCCCGCAGGCTCGATGCTGACCGCGAGCACCCAGAATTCCGATCGACGTACCCGGGCGGCGGTGCCTACGTGAGCTACGTCTATAATGTGGGCTACTCCCGAGCTATGCTCCAGGCGGCCCTGGCCTCGTAATGACACGATCCAGGGCGAAGCCGCGCTTTACCGGGCGAGCTCGGGATGCATCACCGCCACGACCTTTCACAACCCCTGGCGGCCCCTGGCGCCGCCCGAAATCGCGATCCAGCCAAGCGCCCGGAGAAGATTTCTTGCTGCTTCCCGGAGAGGAGGCGCTTTCTTGCCGCAATTGTGACCCGTCTCATTTCGCAGCGCTGGCAGCGTTGGACAGGTGATTGCTTGCAATCTGCCAGATAATCTTAATGTTGTTGGTGACGACCGGAAAGATAGCTGCCGCGGCCAGTGCTACAAACCCCAGCAGCAGAGTGTATTCCATCGTATCTTGTCCTTCTTCGTTGTCGAAGAAGCTCCTGCCCGCAGCGGTAAACTCCAACATGTGATCCACCTCACTTGTATTCAGGTTCTATGTCTATAGCAATACCGAGCTTGACTCAACTGGGGGTTACCCTAGCAAGGCGCTGGAAGGACCCTGGTTTCCAGCGCTCCACACTCGTGGTGAAAGGAAAAGGCGGCTCGTTTTTCCGCGGCGAGCCTTGAGGAGAGCGGCCCGGCCGTGAGGGATGGCCCGGATCAGCGCGATCCGGCCGGCGTAAACGTGGGGAGGGGAACGTTCTCCTGCGGATCGAGGGGAAGCGCGACAGCCCGGCGCGTATGGTGCGCCTTGTAAGCAGCGATCACAACTTCTAAGGCTTTATAACCATCCTCGCCCGTGGCGGCGGAGATTGGATCGCCCCGGACAGCTCCCAGGAACGCCTTGTACTCCTCGATGAACGGGTTCACGGCCGGCGGCCAAAGCTCCATCCACCCGGAACGCGGCGGGCTCCACCAGTCCTGAGGCCGGGTGAATGCCGCCACATCGGGCGGCAACGGCTCTTCCGTAAAAACAGCGACGGGCGCAGCGTGAAAGGGATTGGCGACGTAAGCATTGAAGCAAACAACACCCTTTGTTCCGATCAACGTGGCCGGCGCGAGAGCGCCGCGCGAGAAGCGATGGAAACTCAGAGAGCCGACCGCTCCGCTCTGCGCTGCCACCAGCAGCACTACGTTGTCGTCGAGGCCGTGCCCCCCGGCGCTCGTGAAATAGGCGGAGATTTCGCGGGCGTCGCCGGCCAGCACCCGCAACTGGTCGATCCGGTGGGAGCCGAAATCGATCAGCGTTAGTCCGCCCGATAGTTTGGGGTCCAGCCGGTAATTGGCGCTGCCGCCCGGAATCACGTCCAATGGCTCGGACATCGTGGCTTGAAAGGAGTGAACGGCGCCTATCGCGCCAGCTTGCAGCAGGCGGCGCACCAGCCGGAACTCGCTGGTGAACCGGTGATGAAATCCAACTTGAAGGACCACACCCGCCCGCCGCGCCGCTTCGAGCGCGGCTTGCGCGTCGCGCAGGTTGGTGGCGATCGGCTTCTCGCAAAGAACGTGCTTTCCGGCGTCTGCGGCGGCCTCGACGCCCTGGCGATGAAACGCATTCGGGGAGGCAATGACGACGGCTTGGACGTCTTTGGATCCCACCGCTTCCTCCAGAGCCGTAGCAATTTTGGCGCCCGTCGCCGCGGCCACGCGCCGCGCGGCCTCCCTGTCTGGATCATAGACAGAGCAAACCTGTGCGCCGGGAATGGTTGCCAGGGCTGGCAGATGCCGCCCGGTGACGACCGCACCGCAGCCGACGATGGCGAGTCCGATTTGAGCCATGAAAGCCTACGCCAGGGCCATGGGGCGGATTGGCGAGCCGGTTCCACCACGGATCTTCAGCGGCGCGGCCACGAAAAGGAAGGAATAAACCTGCTGGGCCGCCAGTTCCTCTAGATTGAGGCACTCGATGATGTGGATGCCGCTCTCCACCAGCAAATGGGCGTGTACGGGCATACTGGGCGCCGGCACTCGCTCGAATGCAACGGTGTCAGATCCGGCGGCGAACACGCGCCGCTCACTCAGCCACCGCGCTCCCGCTTCCTGGGGCCCCGGGCCTCGCACCTCGGCGATATAGCGGGCGGCATCGTTCCAATAACGCGCCCAGCCAGTCCGTAGCAGGACCACATCCCCTGGCTGAACCTGCACTCTATGCGCCTGAGCGGCCTTTTCCAGATGTTCGGGCGTAATCTGAAAGTCAGCCGGGAGAGCGCCAACTCCGGCCTGCCCTGCGATGTCGAGCAGCACGCCTCGGCGGAAGATCGGAGCAATGGCGTCTACCGAATGCTGCTGCAAGCCGCCTACATAAGATTGTGCGGAGGCTGCGTCGATTCCGCCATGCAGCTTTCCGCCGCAGGAAAAATGGCAGAGTGCGTCGATGTGCGTTCCCACGTGGCTGCCAAGCGCCAGCGCCTCAGACGCGGAGCTTACGCCGCCCGGTCCCACGTAGTCTCCATGTTTCTTTGCCAAGCTGTAAAGAAATGGAGGATGGACAGGATGATGCGGCATGCCCACGAAATACGGTTGGGCCAGATCAAAGATCCTCGCTTGCGATACCAGACGGAGCAGCTCACTGGTCATAGGAAACAGTGACTATAGCATGGTGACACCGCCGGTGTTTCTCCCCAGAGTGCCTGCGCCTGGCCGGAGGTGTGGGCCTCATCGATCGCCGAAAACAATTTTCGACCTGCCCAACCGCTCCGGACGCCTCAAGGGCTGAGGCCTGCTTCTCTCAGAAACTCCGCCGCGACCTCCGCGACAGGCCGGTGCTTTCCATCGATTTCGTAGTTAAGCTTCTGCATGATCCGGTCGGAGAATTTGCCGCTCAGCTCCGCCAGAGCCTGCCGCAGGCGGGGATGATTTCCGCAGGCTTCCTCGCGGAGCAGAAACGCGGCCTGGTACGGGGGGAAATAGTGTTTGTCGTCTTCCAGCACCTTAACATCGAGCACGGATAACATGCCGTCGGTGGCGTTGGCGGCGATCATATCCACCTGGTTTTGCTCGAGGGCTTTGTAAAGCAGGCCGAGATCCATGATTTTTGGCTGGCCCCTCAGCGGAAGATGATAAGTCTTTAACAACCCCTCCAGGCCGTCGGGGCGCTGCTGGAATTCGTAGCCTGCGCCGAGGGCCCAGCCGCCCGGCGGGCTCCGGTGAGCAGCGTCGGTGAGCGTCTCAAGGCGGGCGCCGCGCGCCGCGGCGCCCGGAACGGCCATCGCGAAGGTATTATTGAAACCAAGAGGATCCAGCCAATCGATTTTCCACCGTTTGGCGTACTCCGCCCGAACTTCGTCGAGCACCTTCTTCGCGTCGGAAACAGCCGGGAGTTTCAACACGGCGGTCAAAGCCGTGCCCGTGTATTCTGGATAGAGATCGATCTGGCCGTGTATCAGGGCCTGGTGCACCAGGAGCGTGCCGCCCAGGTTCAGTTTGCGGTCGATTTTCTCTCCTAGCCGGCGCTCCAGATGCTGGGCTGCGATTTCTCCTAGCACAACCTGCTCGGTAAAGTTCTTCGACCCTACCGTAACTGTGTGTGATCTCGAGCAGGCGGCCAGGGTCCAGCACAGGATTACGCAGGCGAAAGTTTTCGTTCCACCCATCCCAGGCCTCCATCAGCGAACAAGGCAATCAGCGCCGCCGGAACCGCGCCGGCGAGAATCTGCGTGGAGTCGACGGAGGCGACGCCGCGGAAAATAAAGACGCCTAGGCCGCCTCCTCCGATGGCGGCGGCAATAGTGGCTGTGCCGATGGTCGTAACTGTCGCTACGCGGAGCCCGGCCAGAATGGTGCGGGCGGCGAGCGGTATCTCAACCTGCCGCAGGAGCTGGGCGCCTGTCATGCCCATGGCAATCGCTGATTCGCGCACTGCCGGGTCCACGCTCAGAATTCCGGTCAGGGTGTTGCGCAGGATCGGAAGTAGGGCGTAAAGCACCAGTGCCACGATCGCCGTCCGCTTCCCGATTCCGCCGATGAGGGGTAGAGGAATCAGAAAGCCGAATAGAGCCAGGCTCGGCACGGTTTGCATGACGCTGGCGAACCCCAGCACCCAGCGCCGGGGCGCAAGCCGGCGGGTAAGGAGAATGCCTGTTGGAATGCCGATCGCGGTGGCGATGGAAATCGAGATCAGAACCAGCACCAGATGCTCGGCGCTGAGGTTCAGAATTTCGTCCAGCAGGCCAGAAGGCATCAGATCACCTCCACGTTTGCATTGAGACAGGCCAGAAATGCCTGCGCTTCCTCGACCGTGGCGCGTGCAAACTCCGAAGGAGTGGCTAGCACCTCCAGCCGCCCCTGGTGGAGCAGGCCGATATGAGAGCCTACCAGCATGGCCTCCCGAACGTCGTGGGTGACGAAGATAGCCGATTTGCCCAGCCTGCGCCGCAAACCGATGAAAAGTTTTTGCAGCTCCAGACGCGTTACCGGGTCGAGCGCGCCAAAGGGCTCATCGAAGAGCAGGAGCGGCGGATCGGCCGCCAGCGCGCGCGCTACACCGACCCGCTGCCGCTGGCCGCCGGAAAGCTCACGCGGGTAGCGGAGGGCGAATTGCTCTGGCGGGAGCCCTACCTGCTCCAGCAGGTCATCGACTCGCGCCTTGGTTTTCGCGGGCGGCCAGCCCTCCAGGCTCGGCACCAGGCCCACGTTCCCGGCGACGGTAAAATGAGGGAAGAGGCCGACGTCCTGGATCACGTAGCCAATGCGGCGGCGCAGCCGAATTGGGTCCCAGGCGGTGGTGGGCTTGCCTTCCACCCAAACTTCGCCGCTGGTGGGAACCATCATGGCATTCACCATTTTCAAGGCTGTCGTTTTTCCGGAGCCGCTGCGCCCGAGCAGCACCAGAGTCTCACCGGCCTCGACCTCCACGCTGAAGTCGCAAAGAATCGCTTTGCCGCCGATTACGTAGGATACATTTTGAAAGGCGACGATCGCGCTCATGGGCAACAGCCGTCGGGCTCAGCCCTCAGCTTACAGCCGCCGGGCGCCGGCCGTCAGCATCTCTGCAAACGCAAAACGGTTTGCCACCCGCTGATCCGCGGCAGGGGCTAGTTCGCAATCCAAAGGCTCTCGGCAAAGGGCCACTGCGGATCGACCCATTGTGCCCGGCAGGCGAAGCCGGTGCGCCGGGCCATCAGCGGGATCTCCTCGAGGCGAAACTTGTGGCAGGCTTCGGTCCAAATCGTCTCTCCTTCCAAAAGAGTGCAATTAACATTGGCGGCGGCAACGGAAACCGTTTGCCGGCGCAGCGATCGGAGATGCATCTCGATGCGGCGTTGCTTTTGGTTGTACCGGGCTTCGTGGGCAAACTCCCGCAAGTTAAAATCGCCGCCGAGTTCGCGATTCACCCGCGCGAGCAGGTTCAGATTGAAGGCGGCGGTGACACCGGCGGGGTCGTCGTAGGCGAGCAGCATCTCGGGAACCGGCTTTTCCAAATCCATGCCTATCAGCAGGCCGTCTCCCGGAGAGAGGCATCGGCGGATCTCGGCCAGAAATCTTTCGTCCGCCGGGCGCTCGAAGTTGCCGATGTTGCTCCCGAGAAACAGGACCAGCAACCGCTCATTCTCACGGCGCCAGGAGGCCACCTCGCGCAGGCCTTCGAGATAGGATTGTTCCACTCCCACGATCCCGATCGATCCGAGACCGGCAAGCTCGAGCCGGCATTTGGCGAGGGCGAGGCGGGAGATATCGATGGGGTGGTACAGCACGGGCTGCCTGCGGATCAGCGCCTCGAGCAAATAGCGAGTCTTGCGCCCGGTGCCGCTGCCCAACTCCGCGACCAGCACCGGAGGCTCGAGGCAATCGATCATCGCGTCTGCGTGCATTCGCAACAGGCGTTCGTCCGCGCGGGTGAGTCCGTATTCCGGAAGCCAGGTAATTGCCTCAAAAAGAGCTGTTCCCACCTCGTCGTAGAGATACATTGAGGGCAGCTCTTTCTGGCCGGGCTTGGTCAAGCCAGCGCGGACGTCCCGTGCGAAATCCGGCTCTACCGGGTGAACCAGCGGGAAAGTTGCCATATTTCAATTCTCAACGCAGCGAAAGCCGGCGTAGGCGTACGGGTAACCTGGTCGGAACCAGTTGCGAAACGACCGGCGGAGCAGAACCGCCGCCGTCCGGGCTGAACCGCCTTTTAGCACGAAATGCGCGCCGTCGAAGAAATCCGCTGAGTAGCCCGGATAGAACGGCAACGGCTCAAACCCGGGAAAGGGGTGGAACACTGTGGATGTCCATTCCCACCCGTTGCCGACAAGCTGAGAAACGCCCAGTGCGCTGTCGCCGGCGGGAGTAGCGTCAACCGGCAGAGGATTCCATTGCGCAAAGTCGAAATTTCCCCGCGTAGCGTCCGGCGGCGCTACGCCCCACGGATGCGGCCTTGTGCGCTCATTCTCGCCGCCATAAGCCGCCCGATGGAATTGAGCTTCCGTCGGCAGACTCTTGCCCGCCCAGGCGGCATATTGGGCCGCCTGATCATAGCTTACGTAGGCGGGCCAGCTCAGAGGCAGCGGAACTTCACTGAACATCGTCCGGTATCGCCACTCGCGGCCGTCTCTCTTCCAAAAGTGAGGCGCTGGACCGCCTTGCTGCACGAACTGTAGATATTGGGAATTGGTGACCTTGTACTTGCCGATGGCGAAGGCGGGCGTCTCTATGGCATGCTCGACAAACTCGTTGTCCCACCCAAAGCCATCGCCGCGCTGCCGTCCCAGAATCGCTTTCCCCGAGGGTATCTCAATCATTTCGGACTGCGGAGCGGGCCGCTCGCATCCGGCCTCCAGGGCCTGCGGCAGCTTTTGCTCAACCGGCAGGTTGTGCAGCAGATAGGCGAAGGTCTCGGCGTGCATCAGCCGGTGCTCGATGGCCGCATGAATACATGCCTCAGGTGCCTGAGGCAGAACCTGGTCCAGCCGATCACGCACCTGGCGCCCATAAGCCCCAACTTCCTCGGCGGACGGCCAGTCGGAAGGCCGATCGGCCGGCGACTGTCCTGGCGGCGGATCGATGCCGAAAGCGAACAGGCGATCAAACGCCGGGTGAAACCGGGGCATCTCCAGTTCGCCGGCGCAAATCAGGTTCCAGTCGAAGGCCTCCAGATGACCTAAATAAAAAATGAGCCGATGGCGCTCCAGGGCGGGTCTCTCATACAGAGCTTCCGGGCGAACCAGGCGAAACAATTGGTCGGTCTGCATGCGGGCGCCGGCCAGAGCGGAAGCGAGATCGCTTCGCAGATTCATGGAGAAACCCTCCTCTGCCATTAGACGCCTCAACGGGGCGCAGGGAGGTATTTCTTTGGGATTCGCACAGCCATGGATCCGGCAACCGTTACAACGTCATATCGGCCCTCATAGCCGACCATCAAATGCGCCGCCCAGGGCTCGAGCTGGTAATCTTTAGTGAGCCACTGCACCATGTCGGTCGTGGCCATTTGCAGCGCGCGGTCCAGGGAACTGGCGAATTCCGGCTGGCTGCCGATGCTTATCAGGTACTCGTCGTTTTCTACACGGGGACCCGAGAGGCCGGCCTTTTTTCGGACATCGACGGAAAATTCCACATCCAGCGAGGTTTCCACCGCAGTACCTGTCGGCTCGCCGTCAGCTTGTAAAGCATGTCCATCGCCAATGTAAAGCAAAGCGCCCGGATGAAACACCGGCAACGTCACGGTTGCGCCTTCCCCGATGCGGTTGTAATCGAGGTTGCCTCCGTACGGGCCTGATATCGAAGATGTAGGAGCGAAATCGTCGGGGGCAGCCACGCCCACGCAGCCCAGCATCAACTCGGCGGGAAACTCCATTTTGGCGCGCCGGCTCGCCGGCTCGCGAAGCCTCACCACCTTTCTTTGAATGTCTATGTCCCACGGCACCAGGTTGCTCCGGCCGGGGCGAACCAGATCCGGCTTGTAATTATCGGGATATACTGTGGCGACGTAATCGGGAGTCAGTGCGTAGAGCCCAAGGCGGAAGGCGGTATAGCCCCAGTTCCGGTTCAGCGCCACGCGGCGGAAATGCACGATCACCGCGTCCCCTGGCTCGGCGCCTTCTACATAGAACGGCCCCGTCAGAGGATTCGGGACGCCGAGCGGGCTGCGCCGGACACCCCGGTAGTCTTGCCCGCCGGAGTCGATGGTCTTTGTGGAAACTATGTCGCCGGGTTGGATGCGCAGCAGCGGCGGGTTGGTTTTTGAAAACGTGTGGTAATACTCCGTCGCAATCACCTGGTGCGATCTGGCCGGGCAGAGCCCCGGCAGGAGCAGTGTGAAACCGATTGTGAGAAGGTATCGGGGCATTTCAGAGCGTCCTTTCTCCGCGAATCAGGTCGGCGTAAGTTTCGCGCTCGCGGATGACGGTAAAGGCGCCGCCGTCGACCAGCACCTCGGCGGCCCTAGGTCTTGCATTGTAATTGGAGGACAGCACAAATCCATAGGCTCCGGCCGTGCAGACGGCCAGCAAATCGCCGGTCTCGACCGCCGGCATCTCGCGGTCGCGCGCCAGAAAATCGCCGGTCTCACAGACCGGCCCCACGATGTCGGCTTTGACGGCCGGCCGGTCGGAACAGATGACCGGAATGATGTCATGGTAGGACTTATATAGCGCCGGCCGGATCAGGTCGTTCATCGCGGCGTCGACGATGACAAATTCTTTGCTCGCCGAGCGCTTCCGGTAAAGGACAGTGGTCAGCAGGACCCCGGCCTGAGCTACGATCGAGCGGCCCGGCTCGATGTGCAGGTGCAGATCCCGGCCCCGAAGCGGCTTCCACAGAGCATTCATGTACTCGGCGATCAGGGGTCCCGGCTCCTCCCGTCGATAGCCGACCCCCAGGCCGCCGCCCAAATCGAGATGCCGGACGACGATGCCTTGCCCGTGCAAGGCGTCTACAAGATCCAAAATTTTGCAAAGCGCTTCCTCGAACGCCCGGAGGTCGAAGATCTGCGAACCGATGTGGCAGCTTACCCCTTCAATGCTCAAATTTTTCATATGCGCGGCGCGCGCATAAAGCGCCGGGGCCTCGGCCAGCGGCACGCCGAATTTGTGTTCACGCAAACCGGTGGCGATGTAGGGATGCGTCTCGGCGCTCACGTCGGGATTGACCCGCAGGGCCACGGGCGCTTGTATTTGCCGCCGTTCTGCCCGCTCGTGAATCAGCTCAAGCTCCTCTTCCGACTCGCAACTGAACAACGCAATACCCGCTCCCAGGGCGTAATCGATTTCGTTTTTGGTTTTACCTACTCCCGAGAAAACCACGCGCGACGGGTCGCCGCCGGCCTGCATTACGCGAAACAGCTCGCCGCCGGAAACAATATCAAATCCCGCGCCATGCCGCGCAAGCAGGCTGAGAATGCCGAGCGAGCCGTTGGCCTTCACCGAATAATGCACGGTGTGCGGAGCAGGGCCGCGGACCTGGGCGTAGGCTTCGTAGTTTTTTAGAATCGAGCGCGCCGAATAGACGTAGCAGGGCGTGCCGGTCTGCGCCGCGATCTCGGCGAGGGGCACCTCATCGCAGTGCAGCAGCCCTGATCTGTATTCAAATCCGAGCGTTGGCATGACGAATGTTTATCGGACCTTGAGCACGACAATGGTCTCGTCGTCAAAGACCGGAGCGCCCGCCGCATGATTCTGCGCGTCCTGAAAGATCTTCTGCGCCAGGCCGGCTGCCGGCAAATCCCCGTTTCGCTCGATGAGTTCCGTGAGGCGCTGGCGGCCGTACTCCTGGCCGAATTTATCGCGGCCGTCGATGATGCCGTCGCTGGTGAACACGACGGTGTCGCGGCTTTTCAGCCGCAGTTCAACCTCCTCGTAGTCGGTATCCTGGAGCAATCCCAGCGGAATGCCCTCGACGCGCTGCTCGGCGGCGACCCCGTCTCGCAGCAAGATCGGTAACGGCATCCCGGCGTTGGCTATGACGAGCGTGCGGGCGCCCGGATCCCAGCGGGAACAGAGCAGGGTGAGGTAATTCGAGTCAATCTTCCGGTCGAGCAACGCGTGGTTGAGGGCTCTTAGCAGCGGCGCGGGCGAGTGGTGCTGCTCCGCCAGAAGGCGCAGCAGACCGATGACGAGCGCGCCATAAAGCGCCGCCGCCGCTCCTTTGCCGCTCACGTCGCCGATGGCAATTGCCAGCCGGCCGTCGGAGAACGGCACGAAGTCGTAGAGGTCGCCGCCGATTTGCCGCGCCGGTTCGAGCCGGGCGGCGACGTCGAGTCCTTCCACTGCCGGGCAGCCTCCCGGCAGAAGATGCTGCTGGAGCTGCCAGGCCGCCTCCAGATCTTTTTTAATCCGCGCCTCGCTTCTGGCCACGCGCTGGTAGAGCCGGGCGTTCTCAATAGCAGTGGCGATCTGAGGAGCCAGCAGCGAAAGCGTGCGAACGTGCTCCTCGGTGAAGTAATTCAGTTGCTCGCTCTCCAGGTCGAGCACGCCGAGCAGCCGGTTTTGCACCAGCAGCGGCACGGCCACCTCCGAGCGGATGCCCGGATCGTGGGCAATGTAGCGCGGGTCCTTGCTCGTGTCGGGAACCAAGATCGGCTGCTTGAATTCGGCCGCCGCGCCGATGATGCCCCTGCCCAGCGGGATGTTGTCCAGCCGCACCCGCCGATCATAACGGACGCTCATATAATCTTTGAGCATGGATTCGGAAGGCTCCAGCAGCAGGATGCTGAAGGCGTCGTAGTTGATCATCTGCCGCACTTTTTCCGAGATCTTGTGCAGCAGTGGATCGAGCTCGAGGATCGAGGAAAACTCCTGCGCGATGGCGGAAAGCGTTCGTAGGGTCTTGTTTTGGCGCAGTACGCGGCGGTAAAGCCGTGCATTATCGATGGCCATTGCGACCCGGCCCGCGATCAACTCGACGATGGCCTGCTCCTGCTCGCTGAAGGCGTCGAGGTGCGTGGATTGGATGTCGATCACGCCGACAACCTTGCCCCGCGCGATCATAGGCACGGCCAGTTCCGAGCGGACCGGATCGAGAGCGTTCAGATAGCGGGGATCCTTACGAACGTCGTTGACCAGCACCGGCTTGCGCGACGCCGCGGCCGCCCCGGTGATGCCCTGGCCGATGGGAATGCGCAGGTGCTCGACCACTTCTTGCCGGTGGCCGATGGTGAAGCGGATGCGCATCAGGCCGCCGTCTCCCACCAGCAGAATGGCGAAGATCTCGTAGTCGATGACTTTCTTGATAAGCTTGGCGAGAGCCGGAAGAAGCCGATCGAGATCCAGGGTTTCCGAAGAAATTTCGGACACTTCGAGCAGGAAATCGAGCAAATCGCTGCGCTGTTTAAACAAGGTCGGCGCGCGGGAGGTCATAGAACCGGCGCCCCCTGCTGCTCCGCAGCTTGCCTGGCCTCCTGCAAAATCCGAATGCTGGCGCTAGCGCCGATGCGTGTGGCCCCAGCGGCGATCATCTTTTTGAAGTCGTCGAAGCTCCGAATGCCCCCTGCCGCTTTAACGCCCATGGCGCCCCGTGCCGCGCGGCGCAGGATTTCCACATCGCGGACCGTCGCCCCGGAGGGGCCGAAGCCTGTGGACGTTTTAACGAAATCGGCTCCTGCCAGCAGGGCGAGCGTAGAGGCCGCAATTTTCTCCGAATCGCTCAGCAAGCCTGCTTCGATAATGACCTTGACGGCCGCCTGGGCGGCGCGGGCCGCGTCCACGACGGCCAGTATATCGAGATATACCCGCTCCCAGTCACCTGACCGCAAGGCTCCCACCGGGATCACCATGTCGATTTCTTGCGCTCCCAGCTTGAGTGCCTCGCCGGTTTCGAAGCGCTTCACCTCGGTAAGCGTTGCGCCCAGCGGAAAGCCGACGACGGTGCATACTTTGACTTCCGACCCCTGCAAGAGCTTGGCGCACAGCGGAACCCACAGCGGGTTGACGCAAGCGCTTGCAAAACCGAAACGCCGGGCCTGCCGGCAGAGTTCTTCGATTTGCTCCCGCGTCGCCTCAGGCCGCAGCAGGGTGTGGTCGATCAGGCTGGCCACGCGTTGTTCGAAGGAGATCTTCGCGCCGGCTGGAGGCTGGCCGCGGGTAAAACGCCGCTCAGAAGGCGGACCGAAGCGCGCCAGCAATTCCCGGTGGATCTGTTCCGCCAGCCTGTCGAGCTCGCTGGATTCCACGTCGGGTTGTGCCGTTCGATCTGTGGGGTTTTGACCGTTCGTCTGCGTAAGCCCTCCAAGAAAGGGCAGTTGACGCCGGTTGCACAGGGTGTCCCGGATCTGCGTTGCGGCAAACAGCCGTCCCCCCTGGCAGAAGCGTCTTCCCGTATTCAATTTTAGCGGCTGTTCTTGGCGGCAGCCTTATCATAACACAGGACCTCGGCGCGCCTGGAAGGGAGCTTGGGCGGCAGGTTGTCGCTGTTTCGAGCCGCCGCGCTGCGCCGCGGGATTTGCAAGATCCGCCCATCCGCGCACCTATGGCGTACCTAAGTTTGCCGGCCGGATTTCATTCATCGGGGCGTGCCTCCTCGAAGCCTTCTGCAAGCACGCAAATGTTGGCTAAATTGCGGTACCTTTCCGCGTAATCCAGGCCGTAGCCCACCACGAATTCATCAGGAATCTGAAAGCCGACGTAAGCCAGGTCCACGGGCTTTAGCCGGCGGCTGGGCTTGTCCAGCAGCGTTGCAATGCGCAGCGTTTTCGGCTTGCGCTGTTGCAGCACCTGGCACAGGTACGCCAGTGTAATGCCGGTATCTACGATGTCCTCGACGATCAGCACATCGAGGCCCGCGATTTCGTTATCCAGATCCTTGGTCACTTTGACCTCGCCCGAGCTTGATTTGCCGCGCCCGTAGCTGGCGATGCCCATGAAATCGATAGAGACGTCGCGCTGGATGGCCCGCGCGAGATCGGAAAGAAAAAAACAAGCCCCTTTCAAAATGGCGATCAGCCGCAAAGGTCCTTCCGGGTAGTCGGTCTGGATCTGGCGGCCCATTTCCTGCACTCGCGCGCGAATCTGCTCGGCGCTGATGAGCGGCCGCAGCTCGCTGTCATTCATGCCGCTACTGTAGCAGGAAATAAATTTTTTTCCACGCCGCAGCGCGCCGTGCGATGAGCCGGGGTGCGGCGTGCGCGGCCCTCGCCCGCCGCCATGCGAACGGAAACCTTGTTGAGTTTTGCCTTGGGCGAATAGGTCACGCTATTCTAGTACGGTGGATGGCTTCCCGGCCGAGTCCCGGCGGGGAAAAAGGGCGGAAGGCGGGCGCGAGCGGGGCATGATTGTTGAAACACAGTGCGCACATTTTGATTCTCTCCCGCTGGATTGCGGCGAGATGCTGTCTCCGGTGACTGTCGCTTACGAGACCTATGGCAAATTGAACGCCGCGAGGTCGAATGCGATTCTGATTCTCCACGCGTTCTCCGGCGATGCGCACGCGGCCGGAGTAAGCCGCGAAAACGGAAAGCTGGGGTGGTGGGACAGCATGATCGGCCCGCAGAAAGCCTTCGACACCGATCGCTATTTCGTGATCTGTTCGAACGTTCTCGGCGGATGCCGCGGCACCACGGGCCCCAGTTCGCTGAATCCGGCGACGGGACGCGCCTACGGGTCCGCGTTTCCCGTAGTGACGATTCCCGACATGGTGCGGCTGCAAAAGAAGCTGGTGGATCATCTGGGCATTTCCCGTTTGCTGGCCGTAGCCGGCGGCTCCATGGGCGGTATGCAGGCGTTGCAGTGGGCGGTGGCCTACCCGGAGGCGGTCGCCAGCGCCATACCCATCGCTTCCGCCTATCGGCATTCCGCCCAGCAGATTGCGTTCAATGAAGTCGGGCGCATGGCCATCATGTCGGACCCGGACTGGAATGGCGGCGACTACTATGAATCGGGGCCCCCGGCGCGGGGCCTTTCGGTGGCCCGCATGATCGGCCACATCACCTACATGAGCGACGAGTCGATGCGGGAGAAGTTCGGACGCCGCCAACGCCCCAAGGATGAGCTGCGCAACGGCTTTGACGTGGACTTCGAGGTGGAGAACTACTTGCGGTACCGGGGCGGGGAATTTGTCAACCGCTTCGACGCAAACTCGTACCTCTACATCACCAAAGCCATGGATAATTTCGATCTCAGCAGCGGTTATGGATCGCTCTCCGGAGCGCTGGCGCGAACTAAGGCCCGTTTTCTGGTGATCAGCTTCACTTCGGACTGGTTATATCCGAGCTATCAGTCGCAGGAGATCGTACGGGCCTTGCGCGGCCACAACCTGGATGTCGCCTATTGCGAGCTACAATCCAATTACGGCCACGACGCGTTTTTAGTAGAGGTGGGCGAGCAGACCGAACTGGTGAGGCATTTTCTGGCGAATACGTTCAAAAAGGCGGCATGAGCGCGGCGGCTACACAGGAACCGACTTTTGTCCGGCAACTACTGGGGCGCAGTGATTACGCAATCATCAGCGAGCTGGTCGAGCGGGGCAGCAAGGTGCTGGACCTTGGGTGCGGCGATGGCGAGCTGCTCGCCTGGCTGGTGGAGAATAAGGGCGTCACGGCGCGAGGAGTGGAAATTTCGCCGGCCCGGGTGCAGCACTGCATCATGCAAGGCCTTTCCGTCTACCAGGGCGATATTGACGCCGGCCTGGCAGACTATCCCGACCAATGCTTTGATTTCGTCATTCTGAGCCAGACTCTCCAGGAGACGCATCACCCGCTCCGCGTGCTGCGCGAAATGCTCCGCGTGGGGCGGCGGATCATCGTGGCATTCCCCAACTTCGGCCATTGGTCCATGCGCCTTTCGATGCTGCTGACCGGCCGCGCCCCTAAAACAAAGCTTTTTCCCTACGAATGGTACGATTCGCCCAATATTCACTTCCTCACGGTGGAAGATTTTGAGCAGTTGGCTGTGGCCGAGAATCTCGAGGTGGAGCGGCGGATCTTTCTGAGCGCCGACCGGCGCGTGCGCTTGCTCCCCAATCTGCGCGCGCAGGTCGCGGTTTATTTGCTGAAGAAGAAAAGCTGATCTCGGCCGGCGCGCTGAACTCCGGCGAGATGGATTTTGCCCGCCTTTGCCGTCTGATGTAATTCGAGGCTCGCGGGAGATCTCGCCCGGCTAGCGCCGCTGGACTTCCTGTATCTGAATCTTGGGGAATCTCTGAATGCGCCCGCCGATCTCGAGGGCACGCAGGCGCCGCCTGATTTGTGCCGAGAGGCGTGCTGTATCGATTTCCGCGAACTTTGGCAGATAAGCTTCGAGCTTTTGGAGTCCCTTCCGCAGTTGCCGCGCGGCCCCCTCGTCGTTCTTCCTCTGGTGATGATAGAAGCCGACAGCGAAGTGGATGAGCGCTTGCAGAAACACCCGCTCGGGCCCCCGGCAGGGAGTCCAAATTTCCTCGAGCGCCTCGTGGCATTCGAAAAACCGGCCGTGGTTGAAAAGATCGATGCCGCGCCGGAACGCAGCCTGCCGGCTGGGATCGGTGACAAAACGCCCGGCGGCCTGCAACTCCGCGGGCACTCCGGACATCATATCGGCAACCCCATATGCCGGACTCCGAGCGCCGCAGGAAAGAAGAGGTCTACCGGCAGCAAGGCCGCTTGCCGCCCGGACAGACGCTCACCTTGAAATGGCCCGTTCTGCACGAAGGGAGCGTTCCGCATTTTGATCCCGCTCAATGGGACTTTCAAGTGCGCGGCCTGGTGGCTCATCCCCGGCGTTTTACCTGGGAGGAATTCAACAAGCTGCCGCAAATACGGGTCGTTGCCGATTTTCACTGCGTGACGGCCTGGAGCAAATTCGATAATGAGTGGATCGGCGTGTCGTTTCGCGTGATTGTGGAGATGGCCAAGCCCCTGCCGCGAGCCCGATATGTAATGGTGCATGCCGACCCCGGCTACGACACGAATGTGCCGCTTGTTGATCTGATGCGGGAGGATGTGGTTTTGGCTCTGGCGCATGCTCCCGAGCCGCTTACTCCCGAGCACGGCGGCCCTCTACGGCTTATTGTGCCGCACCTCTATGCCTGGAAGAGCGCCAAGTGGGTCCGGGCGCTGGATTTTATGGAACAGGACCGCGCCGGTTACTGGGAGAGCGTGGGTTACCATATGTATGGAGATCCTTTTCGCGAGCAGCGCTACCGGGAATCTGGCGGGTGAACACAACGGCGCTGCGCCCGCAGGGGGATCGCGAACACGAGAGCGGCCCGTGAACGGTTTCTGTTGGATGTTTCGCCGACTTTTTCAGCGACGCCCGGCGCGCCCTGCGACTGTTCCCGGCCCGTTGCACGGCGCGCCGGCCGTGCAACGGCAGAAATCCTACTCCGCTCAGACCGGCTACGTCTACCAATACTTTTACCAGGGGTATCGCGGAAGCGAGCGGGCGGGCCAGGATGGCAACGAGTATGTCTTTCAGGTGACTTCGGACAGGAAGTCCTCGTTTCCACTTACGATATTTCTTCCCGCCTCTGCGGTGGAACTCTGGCAGCGGGGTCATGGCCGGGCGTTGACCGCCACCGAACAGTACGCAGCCGTCAAAATGGCCTTGTTCGAGGCTTTTGACGAGCGGGCGAGCCTGGGTCCTGCCGATGCGGAGGTGGAACTGGCCGCCGCCGATGTGGAGCGCCATCTGGCAACCCTTGACATCGATTGAAAGGCCGCGGGACCGCCTTTCGCCATGCCTCTGCCCGGGCTCCGCCATTCGCGATTCAATCAACAAGAGCGGGGCACCGGTTGCCCTGCGAGTATGGGCGCTTTCTCGCGCGAATGCCGATGCGGCGAGAGCTCATTTTGTCCCGCTCTGTTGCAAGTGCCGGTAGAAACCCAGGTCTTGGCCCGTGAGCAACTTGGTCGCGTAGATGATCTGGCCGGCGTGCAGGGCGAAGTGCTCGGTGACATGGTGAATGGCCTCGAGCACTGTCACATCATACTTCTGAATCTGCCGGCGCTCGAGCAGCTTCTCCGGCGTCAGCGATGCCAGCACCTGATCGGCGTCAGCCACGGCCGACCGCAGACGTTCGAGTAGTTCCGCTGCGGGCAGTGCATCCCGCTGGGCGAATTCCGCATCCCGATTCCTGGCGTCGGGCGCGCCGCCCACTCCTGAAACAATCCATTGCCGCACATTGCCGCTCAGGTGCAGCACCAGATTGCCGATGGCATTGCTGTTTTCCTGGCCGCGCCACCAAATCTGCTCCGTGGCGAGCTGATCGAGGCATTTCTGGATGCGCTCGAGCCACGTCGCAAGCGCCTTGCGAGAGGCATTGATGAATATTGCCGTGATTTCTTGCATGATCGCGTGCCGGAAGCAGCCCAAAGTGCGAGCCGTACGGGCCGGAGCCATTATAATACCCGCATGGGGTTTCTGGACAATCTGGAGAACGATCTAAAAAACCTCGAATCGGCCGCCGAACACGATTCCGCGGAGAAAGCGCGCAGGCAGAAGGTTCGCGAGGCAGAACAAGCTTCGGCGAGGGCTGCCTCGCCCCACGCCCACGAGCTAAGGAATTCGGCGTTCACAACAGAGCTTCTAAACCGGGCTTCCGTACTTGGCCGCAGCCGGCGTCTCAACGTCCGGGTGATGTGGATCGGCTCCACGCTCCGGTTGCAGGCAGGGGGGCGGCTGCTGGAATTGCGTCCCACCCCCAGCGGCGTCCGAGCGTATTTTCTGAATGGGAACGTGGAGCTGGAATCGGCTGCCGTAGATTTTTCGTCCAACGCGGAAACCTTGGCTCGGCGATGGCTCGATTCCATCACCGCCGGGTCGTGAGCGAAAGCCGGACTCCCATCGAAGCGGCCTGGCGGCCGGCCAAGACAAAGTACAGGCTTCCTAGGGGAAATACCCTGCCTTTGAACGGTACTCCGGATTCTTCTGATAAAGGTACTCGTGCTCCATTGTCACTCGGCCGGCATCTGCGGCAAAATGCGAACTGTCATGAGATCCATGGGAGCGGAAAGGCGCAGATTACAAAGAACCAGCCAATTTCAAGTGCAGGAACTGAAACTGTACCGCTACGAAGGGGCCGATGCGCGCCAGGTGATCACGGCGCGGCTCATCAACATGAATGAGGGAGGCATGGGGATCGAGACCGCGGTCCCGCTGGAGGCGGGGGTGTTCATTGCCATTGAGGGCGAAATCGTCGCCGGCGGCGCGTGCCGGAGGGTCAAGGGCCGGGCGCGAGTCGCCTACTGCCTCTCGCTGGCCAACCACCTTTATCGCGTTGGCCTCAATTTGAAAGACGGTGAGACGCAAAGCTCCTCGACCCAGGGCTCCCACGTCAGCCCGCAAAAAGAGCCTTTTGTGGATTACTACGAGGTATTACAGCTCAGCCCCAATGCCGATCTGGAAACCATACACCGCGTCTATCGGGCGCTGGCGCAGAGGTACCATCCGGATAATCGCGAGAGCGGCGACGAGGAGAAATTCAAGCTTCTGCTGAAAGCGTATCGTGTGCTCAGCGACCCCGAGCAGCGGCGCGCCTATGACATCGAACACAAAGCCGCGGAACCGCGACGGCCCAAGGTGCTGGATTGGCCAAAAAGGCCGCCGGACGTGAATGTGGAGAAGAACAAGCGCCGGAAGCTACTTTCTCTTCTCTACCTGAAGAGGATCAGCGATCCGGAGCAGCCCAGCCTCACAACGCTCGAGATGGAGGAGATGCTTGGCATCACCCGGGAGCAATTGCAATTCAGCCTCTGGTATCTGCGGGAGAGCGGCTGGATTGTGCGCGGCGATAACGGCCGGCACTTTATCACCGCCAAAGGAGTAGATCAGGCCGAATCGGAAGGAGTGCTGCAATTCAGAGATGAAAAGCTGATCTCGACCAGCGGCCAGACGTTACACCCCGAGACGTTCGGGGCAGGGCGAGACTCCAGTCTGGTGGTGTGAGAGCTTTCGCCCGCCGCACAGCCGGCGGCTCTCAGTTTCGTCCGGACCGCCTGCCCGCAGCCACCGGGGCTTTGACGGCGGCTGCCAGGAAGCTTAGCAGGTCCCCACGCTCCCGGGCGAACGTCATAAGCTGCCCGTAGTCGCCCGCCATCTCGCACAGTTCCAAAATCGAGGGGCAGGACAACTCATACCTGCTGACGCCGGCCAGATGCTCCCGCGAAAGTTCGATGGCTTGCTGATGCCGGCCCAGATGGGCCAGCAGCGCCACTAGAGCCTGGGCGGCCGCGGACCGCGACTGGGCGTCGCCTTTCTCGATTTTCGAGCGAAAATGTCCGATGGCTTCTTCAATCTGTTCGCCCAACAGCGCCCGCAGATAGATGGCGTGATCGCGATAAACGTCCTCAAAAGGCGGATCACCCGGGTATTGAAAGGTCGGTGAAAGGCGCGTACCGTAGTCGGCCATTTCGATGGCGAGCCGCAGCGTCTCCGGATCATCGGTTTCCAGGCTGAAACGCAGGACAGAGATCAGGTGCGAACAATCCACATAATAACTGTCGCCCTCAAACAGCCAGTCGCGGCCGGCCAGCAGATCGGACACGCTCTGGCTATCCGGGGCCCGGCCCTCCCGCTGCTCGATTGTCCATTTCAATCCCTGGACCAAATCGGCATACAGCGAGCGCACCAGCAGCCGAATGCAGTGGTCCCGTCCTTCCCGGCCGGGGTATTGGGAAAACATTTGAATGGCCCGGCAAATTCCAAAATTCGCCAGCACCATCTCGAAGCCCTTGCGGGGATTTACCGCCTGCTGATAGGCAATCTCGATGATCTGCGCCGTGCCTTTCTCAGGTTCCAGCCGCTCGATGGCTTCGGCCACCGGGGCCCGGTCGCCGATGGCGTGGAAATAGGGCCAGGCTCGCACGATGTCGCCGTCGGCCAGAAACAGCGAGCCCGTCTCGCGCGCGGCCTCCCGGAGGCGCTCATCGTAGATGCGGAGCACGTCGGGAGGCAGGCCAGAAGTGGCCTGCCGGTCGAGCAAAGGCAAGCCGAGTTCGTGCCGCGCTTTCATCAGCCGCGCTTCAAACAATAGCGGATAATTTTTCTCGTCGCGGAACTTTTGCGCCAGATATTCGAAGCCCGCCTCCGGACCGCCGGACTCCAGAGTTTCCAGCACCCGCTCGAAGCTGTCGGCGCTCATGAGGGTTCCTGGTCAGCATCGTACCACAAGCCTGGGTGCGCACCGGAGCGGAAAGGGCGGGCCGTTCAGGCGCACCTCTGGCTCTGCGGCGCTTGGTACGTCCCTCTCAATTCCAACCCGCGGAAACGGTTTCGCACATGGCCGCTGCTTTCTGCCGGAAGCCGCCGCCGCGGATCTGCAAAGGCGTTTTCCCCGTCTTGCCAGAGCCTGGTGCGCGACCCGGCGCTGTTGAGGTCCGGCAGGTTGGCCTTGCTTGACGGAGCCCCAGGGATGAGTGCTACCGTTGAAACAGATGCGCCTGCGGACCGTCTTGTTCGCCTTCTGTGCCAGCGCCTTGCTTCTGGGCGTTGTCTGGGCGCTGGACCGGCCGTTTCACGAATATCCTGGTGTTGAATACGAAAATTTTCCCCTTCCCCCTGACTACCAGGAACAGACCGAATGGGTTTTTGCCCGCTTAATGTATCCGCCGGTTGGCCCAAGGTACGGAGGCTTTCAATTCCTCGGGGACTGGCGCCTGGGCGCTTCCAACTGGACCATGGATTACCCTCGCTCGGACCGGCATTTCAGTGAGGCTCTCCGGCGTCTGACGCGGGTTCACGCGCGCTCCGTGGAGCAGCCCGTCGATCTGAATGACGGCGATGACGTCTTCGATTGGCCCTGGCTCTACGGCGTTGAAGTGGGGCATTGGAATCTCACCGACGCACAAGCGGCCAAACTACGCGAGTATCTCCTGCGCGGCGGCTTTTTCATGTGCGACGATTTCCACGGCACGCTGGAGTGGCAAATCTTCACTGCCAGCATGAAGCGAGTGTTTCCCGACCGCCAGATTGTCGAGATCGAGTCGCGCGATCCGATTTTCCACATCTTGTACGATTTGAACGATCGCTTCCAGGTTCCGGGCGCCCAATTCCTTCGCTCCGGCCGTACCTATGAGTATGACGGAGTCGTACCTCACTGGAGAGGCATTTACGACGATAAAGGCCGCCTGATGGTGGCGATTTGCTTCAATATGGATCTGGGGGATTCCTGGGAGCACGCCGACAATCCGGAATACCCCGAAAAATTCACTTCCCTCGGCGTGCGCCTGGGTGTCAACTACGTTCTATATTCGATGACGCATTGAGCAGCCAGCCGCAAAGGTGAATCCCGGCCGGTTGATGCCCAAGCTACTGAAGCTTCCGTTGTTTTCCGGCCCCGGCGAGAAACTTTCCGGTAAGAAACGCCATGGCGAACCGATGCCTGCGGAGCGGCTCAGCCATCAAAAAAGACAGAGTCTTTCTCCAGCACCTGCCGGGTGATGAAGTCTCCGATCTCTTTCTCCTCCGCCTCGCTTCCCTGGGCCGGCGGCTTTTCCGCGGAAGAAGGCGCCGCTCCTCCTTCGGAAGCAATATCCGGATCTTTTGGCATGAGAACCCTCGTTTATTCTATCAGGTTCCCAACGATTGGGTAGGATCCGGTAGAAAGCAATCCGGCGCCTGCCCCCGCATGCGGTCGGCTGGTACTTCGATTAGTCCTGGCGTGAAGGACGCGATCGCGTTTATAGTGGCTTGTTCGCCAAACTCATGCGTTATGTCGTGACCGGCGGCAACGGATTTTTTGGCCGCATTCTGGTTAAGTGCCTCTTACGCCGTGGTGAGGAAGTTTTCGTGATTGACCGCCTCGCCGATCCTTCCGCGCCTGCCGGCGTTCGGTTCGCGCACGCAGACCTGCGAGACTCCGATCGTCTTTACCGGAGTCTGCGCGAATTCCAGCCGGTCGACGGAGTATTCCACCTCGCCGCCATCCTGGCTCACGAGAAGAAACAACGCTTCATGCTGTGGGATTCTAATGTGGAGGGGACCGGGAATCTGCTCAACGCCTGTGTGCGGCTTGGCGTCCCTAAACTCGTCTTTACGAGCAGCAATTGCGTCTTCAGCCGCGGCTCAAAACTGCCCGTGAATGAAAGCGCGCCGCCTCAGCCCATCGAGATTTATGGGCGCAGCAAACTGGAAGCGGAAAAGCGCATTATCGCCAACGGGCGTCGGCTGCCGTACTGCATCATCCGATGCCCTACCATTGTTGGCGCCGGGCGGCTGGGACTGTTGACCATTCTGTTTGACTTCATCCGCGAAAATCGCCGGGTTTATGTCGTGGGGAAAGGAGAGAACCGGTACCAGTTCGTATACGCTCAGGATCTTGCCGCAGCTTGTCTGCTGGCGATGCGGCACCCAGACTCCGCTCAGCTTTTCCACATCGGCAGCGAGCATGTGCCGACGGTCGCCGAAGCTTACCGGCGGCTGATCGAGCATGCGCGTTCCGGCAGCCGACTGGTTTGCTTGCCGCGCCGGGCGGCGCTGTCGCTTATGAGAATCGCCTATTGGACGGGCGCCTCGCCGCTCGGGCCGTACCACTACCGGATGATCGCGGAAGACTTCATTTTCGACGCCGCCCACATCAGGAAGACGCTCGGCTGGGCGCCCACGCTCACCAACTCCGAGATGCTGATCGAGGCTTACGATTGGTATTTGCACAACTATGGCCGGATATGCCGGGCGAGAGATCAATCGGCCGCACCGTTCGCCGGTGCCCCAGGGCATCATTTCCTTGTTGAGAGCGCTTTCCTGAAATTAAGCAGGTTGTGATGCATTGTTGATAGCCAAACAGGTCTACAAGCTTTTCCGCTGTCCTTTGCCCGGACCAGCGGCAATCGACGCTCGAGCGAAGCAGGGGCAGGGGCGGCTGGCAATTTGCGCTGCGCTAGCCGCCGCATCGATCCTCATGGAGACGGGCCTCGCACTGCACGCTCCGTTCTTGCGGGATGAAGCGCAGACAATTTTCATCGCCCGCCTTCCCCACCGGACCGATGTGATCGAAGCGTTGGCGCGGGATGGCGGAGCCCCACTCTTCTATTTTTTGTTGCGCTACTGGATGCGCGTAGCGGGCTCCGGCGCAGGCATTCGCTGGCTGCCGATTCTTCTTTCCAGTGTCACGCCGGCGATCATTTTTCTGGTGGGAGAGAACCTCGCCGGCCGGACTGCCGGTCTCGCGGCAGCGGTTTGGTGGCTGGTGAACCCGGTTGCGGTGGACGCGGGCGCGCAGGTGCGGATGTACTGCCTCGCGGGAGCTCTCGGCACGCTCACTTTGTGGGCTTGGATCCGTTTTCTGAGCAGTGGCCGCCTGCACTACGGGGTGGCCGGCGCCGCAGGGGGCATTGCCCTCCTATATACCCATAATACGGGTCTCGTTCTCCTGGCAACGGTCCAGATCGGCTGGCTTGCTTGGGCGATCACGGCCCGCCGGCGCCAGGCTTTGAATGCCAGGCTTATGCTGCGGTGGGCCGCGCTTCAGGCCGTGATTGTGCTGGTTTATTTGCCCTGGGCGCCGGTCCTTCTACGGCAAATCTCCTATGATGTTACGCCGTGGGCAGGCAACATTGGAATCAAAAGGATGTTGGTGAACGCCAACTGTTTTTTCCCTCTGCCGGTCTTGTCCACGGCCGTTCCCGTGGCGATTGTGGCGGCTGCGGGAGTAATTGGGGCCACGCTCTACGTATTCCAAAAACCGGAGATGGTCGGGCTGCGTCCGGCTCTGGCGCTGCCGGTAACTGGCATCGCCGCCCTTGCCGCCGCCACGTGCTTCCGGGGCGCCTTCGGACCGCGCTACATTTTGCCCTGGGTTCCGATGCTTGCCATCAGTCTTTTCGCCCTCACGGGAACTGCTCTCCGCAAGTCCCTCCGGCGGTTGACCGTCGCCATCTTGATCGCCTGTCAGGCGATCGGCCTGATTTTTGCAAGCAATCGCCTTGCGCAGCCGACGAACGCGCCAGAAATCGGCAAGATTCTGACGCGAAATTCGGCCGGCGCGGAAAATGTCATCGTCATACCCTGGGAGGCGGGCGCGCCCGCGATCAGCTACTATCTTCCTCCAAAGGCCGCTGAGCAGATCGGGTTCCCGACGCAAGGCCGCGTGGAGATCATAAACTGGGCCTTTTTGAAAAACCGTCTGAGCGATGACCGCGCGTTCGCAGCGTTCTTACATAGAATCGCAGCCGAGGCCCGCCGCCGCAAAACCCTGTGGCTCATCTGCCAAACGGCAGCACTGGAGTCGAGCCCAGTGCAGCAATCCCAGACGTTTGTGAATCTGGAACGGTCTCGACAGCGGGATACGATCATTTGGCTCGAGAGCGTCGCGGGACGGCCGGCTTTGCAGCTTCGCGGCTGCGATTGCGGCTATGAAAGCTTTGCTTTGCTGCGGTTTGAGCCGTCGCTGCACGCCAAACTGCCGGAGCATTGACCCGGCGGGCGCTCTGAGCGCGGGCGGTCCACGAATCGGTTCCAAAACCGTCAACGTTTCCACTTCCTCGGGTCCTTTTGTTACCGCCGCTTCCGCCTTTGAACCGCGCAGCGCGGGCCAGCTATAATGCGCGCCAGGGAGGAAGCGCTTTATGTCTTTGCCTCGCGCGGGTCTCGCGATGATTTGCTTTGCCGCAATTAGCCTCGCCCAGCAGAGAAACATTCCGGACCTCGGCTATAGGGTCGTGCCGGACTGGCCTGATTTGCCCGTTGGATGGAACTTCGGCGAAGTGGCGAGCGTGGCTGCGGATTCCCACGGGCGCGTGCTCGTTTTTCACCGGGGTCCCCACCCGATTATGGAATTTGATTCGGGAGGGAAATTTGTACGTTCCTGGGGCGACGGCATGATCTCCGCGTCTCCTGGACCGAACGACCCCACGTATGCTTTGGTCCCTCCCCGTCCGCCCTGTGATTCCTGCGGCGCCCATTCGGTGCGTCTGGACCCGGACGGCAATATATGGGTAGTCGATGATGGCGGCCACGTTGTGATCAAGATGAATCCGCAAGGCCGCGTTGTGATGGAGCTGGGGCGTCGGGGCGTTCCCGGCACCGGCCATGCCAATTTCAATCTCCCGACAGATGTCGCCTTCGCGCCCAATGGGGATTTTTATGTCACCGATGGCTATGGGAACTCCCGTGTGGTGAAATTCGCTCGCGACGGCCGGTATCTGTTGGAATGGGGAACCAGGGGATCGGGCCCGGGCGAATTTTTGCTGCCCCACGCCGTCGTGCTCGATGCGCAGGGCAGGGTGTATGTGGCTGATCGCGAAAGCAGGCGCATCGAGATTTTCGACTCGGACGGAAAATTTCTCCGGCAGTGGGCCAATATCGGCGCCTTCTCGGGGCTTGCCATGACCGGAGACCAGCGCATCTGGGCGGCGGGCGGCGGCAACGTTGTCCTGTTGAATTTGGATGGCCAGATACTGGGCAAACTCGCGCCTTCGGGCAAACTTCCGGGGCAGGTGGACGCCGCCCACGGGATTGCGGTCACTGCCGCGGGCGATGTCTACGTCGCCGAGCTCAACTGGCGCGTACAGAAATTCGTAAAAAAGTAAGACGGCGGCGCGAGGCTGCTCCTAATTTACTCCGGATGCCGGGCGCCTTTGTTCCTCGATCGCCTCTCGCAGCCCGGCGATGGCTGCCTCTTCCGATGTGGGCTGTGCGGCAAGCACCCGCTCGATCGCCTCGATGGTGGGCCGCATTTGTTTGCCCTTTGCCTGGAACAGCTCGTACAGCAAGGGATAGTTCTTCGTGTACGTATAATCGAAAGCCAGGCCGGCATTGTTGGCGGCAGCCAGACACTTGTTGAATGAAGTGGGCTCCGGTGTGATCGCCCGGCATTCCTCCTCCATCCGGGTGAAAAGATTTTGCTTGGCGGCTAAAGCTTCTTCTCTTTCAATCTGGCCAGCCCGGGCGGATGCGTACAGCATCTGGAACTCCGGGTAGTAGCGATTTACCACTTCCGCTTTTCGCAAAAACAGTTCAGGCTCCTTCGAGAGATTCTGGTACACGGCGGAGGCCATTCCAAATTTCTCCTGGGCGAACTCGATTGCCGTCAGAAAACCGATCAGCGTGGACGCCGCCTCGGTGACGCTGGCCGGCAGCTTTTCGGCATTCTTATGTTCATGAAAGTCTTCGTGCGGCACAACCACGAGCAGGCGCTCCATAGTGGAATTCTGAAGCGACGTGGTTACCGGACTTTTGCCGTTGGCTACAGCTTCAATCGGATAGAAGAATACATCGTATTTTTCAGAATCCACTTCGCAGGCCGGTTTGTTGGTCTGCTTGAGCTGCAAGCCGTCATAGGAAGCCGGGACTTCAAGTTTGCCGGTGTAGTAGCAGCGGTAGTAAGCCGCAATCTTCTCCGAAGAATTCAAAAAATTTCCGCTGCGCCGGAAGCCAAGGGCCCGTTCCAGCTCCTTCATGTCGCGAATCATCTGCTCGCGCGCCGCCGGGTCCTGCGGGGAGGGCGCGCCGCCGAAGCAGCCTTCCGCCAAGGCCAACGCCAGCGCAATGATCAGAACGGCTCGCTGTCTCATGCCTGAAAATTCCTTCCTCGCTTCTCCCGCTTCTATTAGACTCCTGCCTTACTACTACGGTTAGCGGCAGCGGCCTGCTTCATTATCCGCCAGACTCGAGTCCTTTGCCGGCCAATCGGGTAGGCCGTCCGGGCCAGCCAAAAACGTAATCTTGCGGGCGATTCATGCTCCCCAACGCGGTGGAACGCGCCACTCCATCCGAGCTTCTAAAAGAATAAGGAGGAAGACAGAAAGGCCGGATCCGCACGGAAGCCAAAGGCGCGGCAACGGAAACTCAGATCGAAGCTTTCAATGCCGTCCGCGACGGGGAAAGAAGAAAATGTCCTTCAGAGATTCACGGCAAACGGCGGGCCGCGCAAGGTTCTATCGGCAGGCGCGGCCCGGATGCGCGGAAGAGACTAAAGCCGCTTCACTCGAATGTTCCGGAACTCGATTTTCGTGCCCGGAGCATCCTCGGGATGCGCCCATTGCAAGCCGATCGCGCCGTTGGTCAGCTTGCTGTCGTGCGCGTCAACCACTTTCTTGCCGTTGTAAATGATGATGAAATGGTCGCCATCTGCGGTGATGTCGAACGTATTCCACTCGCCGTTGCGAATTTTGGCGTCCGCGGGCGCCTTTTGCACGTTGACCAGACTCGCAGTCAGATAGCTGCCACCCGTGTAATGGCCCGGATCTTTGTCGCGGATTTGGACTTCATAACCCTGGCCGCCGCCGCCCTTCTTCTTGCCCTTGGCTTCTCCCGGCGGCGCCGGGTGGGGCCGCGGGTTTCGCAGCATAACCCCGGAGTTGACGTTGTCCGTCGTGCGGAACTCCAGCCTCAGCTCGAAATTGGCGAAGTCCTCTTTCGTCAGCAGCGTAGTCCCGCGCGGGGAATCCGTCATAATCGTGCCGTCCACGACCTTCCACGCACCGTTGGGATTCGTGTTGGGATCCCAGTTGTCTAGCGTTTTGCCATCGAACAGTAGGATCCACCCTTCGGCCTTTTCTTTCGCCGTGAGCGTATTCGGCGCGGCGCCGGGCGGAGCGGCCAATGCCACCCAAACTGCTAAAACCGTAAACATCGCGAGCATTCGCTTCATAGGTTGCCCTCCCTGGACCGTACTATTATCCATAATTCTGCGGCGTTGCGAGAGTGCCGCGAAGAATTTACCGGTTCCGTTGTGCGAGCCGGAACAGCGAAGCGCCCGCCCAAGCAGGCGGGGCATCAGCGTGGCCAGGCGATTGCAGCGTTTCTCTCGGAGGTTCTATGCGAAAAGCTTTACCCTTCGTCCTGGCGGCCACGTTTGGTATCGCCGCCTGGGCGGACACATTAATCATGCGGGATGGCGCTCGGTATACCGGAACGTTGATCGACGGCAACTCGCGGCAAGTTACGTTCGCAGACCAGAACGGAACCCGGCGAACGTTTAATACCAGTGAAATACAGGCCGTAGAGTTCCAATCCGGAGGCTACTCGCCAAGCCAGACCGGCGGCTTGCAGATGGGCGCAACGCTCCTCCCGGCCGGCACACAGATTACGGTTCGGACCAACGAAAATATTGACTCGACCTCGGCGGCAACGGGCCGAACTTACTCCGCGACGATCACCCGCGATGTGCTCGACCAGAATGGCAATCTCGTCATTCCGAACGGATCCCCCGCCCAGCTCATCGTACGAAATGTCTCCAGCGGAGGCACGTTCGGCTCGGCGGAGTTGGCTTTAGACTTACAGTCCGTCGACGTCAACGGACAGCGTTACACGGTAAGCACAGCCGAGGTGCAGCAGCAGGGCGCCGGCGGCCTTGGCGCCAACAAGCGTACCGGCGAATACGTCGGCGGCGGAGCATTGCTCGGAACGGTTCTCGGCGCGATCGCCGGTGGAGGTAAAGGTGCGGCGATTGGTGCGCTCGGCGGCGCGGCCGCCGGGGCAGGAGTGCAGGTGCTCACCAGAGGGAAGGAAGTGCACGTACCTGCGGAGACACAATTGACCTTCCGCCTCGATCAGCCTCTCCAGCTTCAGCCGATGCGGCGTTAAGCGCTGCGCCTATCCGGCCCGGCCCACCAGAGGCCGGGCCGCACGCCCGCCTACGTCAACCGGCGCACTTTGATGTTGCGGAAGGCGATGCTTTTGCCAGGCGCGCGCTCGGGATGAGCCCACTGAAGGCCAATCGCGCCGGTGCTGTGCAGCGAATTGTGGGTGTCGAGCACTTTCTTCCCGTTATACACCACGGTGATGTGGTCGCCTTGGGCTGTGATCTCCATGCGATTCCACTGTCCGGGGATGATCTTGGCTACGCTGGTGGTCTTGGCCATGTTGACCAGACTCCCGGTTGTGTAGCCCTGCTCGTCGATGTCGCGGATCTGAATTTCATAGCCGACATCGTGGATGTTCCCCTGGCGCGCCATGCGTATGTAGACCCCGCTGTTGATATCAGGCGTACCCTGAAACTCGAGTTTGAGGACGAAGTTGTCGTAGTCCTCATTGCTGTACAACGCTCCGCCTTTGGACGAATTGGTGGTAACAGCGCCATTCACGATTTTCCATTCGGCCGCGCCGTGAGGGGTCCAGCCGTTTAAGGTTTTCCCGTCGAACAGAAGTTTCCAGCCTTGAACGGCTTCCTGGGGGGTTAAGGTATTCGGCGCTTCCGGTCCGACGGCCAACGCCGTCCAAACTCCGATAGTTAAAGCCGCAGCCAGTATTCTTCTCATGTCCTATTCTCCTCGGAGATTCATTCGGCCGCCTGTGCTTCTCCGCCGCAGGCGGCGTGTTGCTTTCTGCTTACACAGATACACAGATACAAAGTACGCTTTAAGCTAGCTCAAGCGCCGGATCTTGATGTTCCGGAATTCGATTTTCTTTCCGGTCACCAATTCCGGATGTGCCCATTGCAGGCCGATTTTTCCGGAAGCGAACTTCGCGTCATGTCCATCGAGAATCTTTTTGCCGTTGTAAATCACGATGAAGTGATCGCCCTGAGCAGTGATGTCAAAACGGTTCCACTGCCCGGGAACGATTTGCACCTTTTCAGCCTTGAGCACACCCACCAGGCTGCCGGTGTCGAAGCCGCCCGGCGAGTCATGAACGGGCCGGACATCGCTGTCTCGAATATTGATCTCGTAGCCCGGCATTCCCTGGCCTTTGCCCTTTGGCTTGGGCTGGCCCTTTGTGGCAGGATTGTAGGGCCGCGGGGTGTAGCGCAGATAAATGCCGCTGTTGACATCCGGCGTGGTGCGAAACTCAATTTGCAATTCAAAGTTGTCGAAGGTATCGTTCGTGAACAGGTTGCCGCCTTTATCGGAGTGCATCACAATCGCGCCGTCTTCGACTTTCCATTCTGCGCTGTTGCTGGAAGGCGTCCAGCCGTTTAGCGTCTTGCCGTCAAACAGCAGAATCCAGCCTTCCGATTTTTCCTTCGCGCTCAACGTATTCGGCGGCTCGGGAGGGGCGGCGAAAGCCGCCCATAATCCGACTGCTCCTAATACAAATGCGATCCGCTTCATAACGCCTCCTCCTTTCGCGCTTATTATCCACAATTTTGCGTCCGGTTTCGAGGCCGGCTGTCAGGTTTGGAAGGCGCGTTTTTGGCCTGCGCCCCCGGCGGGAAGATCGATGCCCGCGGCGGGCGAGCGGGAACAGCAGCAGGCACTTCGGGGGTCGCTATAATAAACATCCACGGCCGGCCGCCAGTTTTGGGCCGGAATCAGGACCAGGGTGAGGTGATGAATAAACTCGGAGTTGGGGTCATCGGGGTCGGCGAGATGGGCAAGCGCCACGCGGAGAACGTGCGGTATCGCGTTCCGAAAGCGCGATTGATCGCTGTCGCGGATGCGAATCCAGAGAGAGCGAGGAGTGTGGCTGCGGAGCTGGAAATCGAGCATTTCTATGACAACGCCGAAGACCTGGTAGCACGCACCGATATCGACGCGGTGGTGATCGGCTCGCCCCCGCGGGTTCACCCGGTGCTCATCAAGAGCGCGGCGACGGCCAAAAAGCACATTCTTTGCGAAAAGCCCCTCACGCTTACCCTGGAGGAGGCCGACGAAGTTCTGGATGTGGTATCGAGGGCCGGTGTTTTTTTTCAGGTGGGGCACATGCGGAGGTACGATCCAGGTTATGCCGCCGCCAGGCAGCGAATAGAAGCGGGCGAAATCGGCGAGCCGGTGCTGTTCAAATCGATCGGGCGCGATGCGGCGCCGCCGCCGCCCGCATATTTCGAGTGCGGTCTCAATGGCACGCTTTTCCTTGATTCCAGCGTTCACGAGTTCGATCTGGCCCGATGGTTGATGGCGGATGAGGTGGTGGAAGTCCATGCTTTCGCCGCCGCAAAGTCGCTGCCGGAACTGGCCAAGCGGGGCGCCTATGATTCAGGCGTTGTCAACCTGCGATTCGCCGGCGGGGCGATCGGCAACACGGAATCGTTCATGAATGCCGGCTACGGATATGACATCCGCACGGAAATCGTCGGAACCAAGGGCGCTCTCCAGGTCGGGTATTTAGGGTATACCCCTCTTGTGGTTCTCAAGCCGGGCGTGAGCAGTCACGACAACGTCCGGCATTGGCTCCAGCGCTTCGCGGACGCGTACCTTCGGGAGATGGCCGATTTTGTGGAGAGCGTGCTGGCTGGCCGTGCACCGCGAGTCACGGCATACGACGGGCGCCAGGCCGTCGCCATCGCTCTCGCGGCGGAGTGTTCTTATAAGGAAGACCGGACGGTCCGGCTGAAGAATCCGGCGGCGGCCTGAGGGTTCGCGAAGCAAGCTGGAGCGAATCGTGGTCAGACGCTGATGACCGGGCAAGGGGAATCCCGAATAATCGCGTACGCGTCGGTGCGAAGCCTCCCCAATAGCCCTGCTGCGGAAGCACGGCCGATGACCACCAGCCCGGCCCCGCGGTTCTCGGCGGCCGTCCGGACGACCTTCGATACGCTTCCGCCGGCCAGCACCTGCTGGATCTGAATGCCGGGCGGCGCGCATTCCCCGAGCATCTTGACGACCTTCTCCTTCGCTTCGCTGCTCATCAGCCGCAGCAGTTCCGACTGAAGATACACCGTCTCGGGCGTGAACTCGAAGGAGGGAATGGCGTGAACGATCACCAGTTCGGCGTCAAATTCCTTTGCAAACCAGCTCGCCCACCGCAGGTGCTCCGAGGCGTCGGAGGCAAGATCAATGGCGCAGAGAACCGTGCGTACTCCGGGAGCGGCCTCCTCGGCGGGGTCCTCGATATGTACTCCTGTCCACACCGGGCAACGCACATCATGCAGTACCTTCGCTGTCACCGAGCCGAGAATGAAGCGGCGAAATGTGCCCCAACCCCGCGTGGGCATCATGATCAAATCCACATTTTCCGAGTGAGCGTACTCGACGATCTTGCCGGCGGGATCGCCTTCCGCCAGCACCCTGTTCACTTCAAACTCGGCCAGTTCCTCGGCCAGAAATGAATGAAGGTGGGCGCGCACTTCCTTGCGGTGTTCGGCCAGCGTCTCTTCAACCACGATGCGCTCGCCCTGCACGTCCCCGGACGAAAGCCGCACTACCTGCGCCACGTGAAGCAGCGTGATTTTGGAATGGAAGTGTCTGGCGAGCGGCGCGGCGTGGCGCGCAGCGACGACAGAGCGGCGGGAAAAATCAGTGGGAAGCAGGATATGGCGCAACGAGAGCATGAGCGTCTTCTCTCCCGGATGTTAGCAGCAAAATGCGCGCCCGGGAGCCCGCCTCCCGGCGCCTTTGCTGTTCCGCGCCCCAACGGAAGCTGCCTGGCGTTTCGATAGCCGCGGTGTAGAAGCCCGGGTTCGGTTGAAATACCGTGAGATACGCTGCCTGGGGGGCGCCGGAAGATTGCATCTCCCGCCGCAAAGCGGCCGCGGCGATTCGAGGGTATAATGCAGGTCTCATTATTTCCGGCATTAGGAAGGGAAAGCTCATGAGATGGTGCGGCGTGGTGGCCGCTTTGGCGTGTGGAGCGGCGCTGATGCCGGCGTGCGGGCGGCGGCAGCCGGAGGCCCGGCTGAAGAGACAGGAGTTCGGGAAAATGCAGAATGGCGCGCCAGTCGAGCTGTTTACCCTTACCAATCAGAGCGGCATGGAAGCTGCCGTCACCAATTACGGAGGGATTCTCGTTTCCCTAAAGACGCCCGACCGGAACGGGCGGCTAGCTGACGTGGTTCTAGGTTTCGATTCGCTGGATGGATATCTTCAGCCCGAGCCCTATTTCGGCGCGATCATCGGCCGCTACGCAAACCGCATCGGGCATGGCACGTTCACCCTGAACGGCGTCTCCTACACACTGGCGCGCAACAACGGGGGGAACGCGCTGCACGGCGGCATCAAGGGTTTTGATAAGGTCTTGTGGCAAGCTAAAGACGTCTCCACCGACGCCGCCCCGAGTCTGGAGCTGACCTACCTGAGTAAGGACGGCGAGGAAGGATACCCCGGCAATCTCTCGGCCCGCGTAGTCTACACCTTGACGGACGGCAACGAGCTGAAGATCGACTACACCGCGACAACCGACAAGGATACGGTTGTCAATCTCACCAATCATTCCTATTTCAACCTCGCGGGCCAAGGCTCCGGCGACGTGCTCGGCCACGAGATCCTGTTAAACGCCGACCGCTTCACGCCGGTAGATGCGGGCTTGATTCCCACCGGGGAGCTGCGAAGCGTCAAGGGAACTCCGTTTGACTTTACGAAAGCCACACCCATCGGCGCGAGGATCGGCCAGGATGACGAGCAGTTGAAATTCGGGCAAGGCTATGACATGAATTTCGTGCTCAACTCCGGCGGCGGCTCGCTGGCGCTGGCGGCGCAGGTGTACGAGCCCGGAAGCGGCCGTTTCATGGAAGTGCTGACCACCGAGCCCGGCGTGCAGTTCTACACCGGAAATCATCTGGACGGCAAGCTGCATGGCAAACAAGGGAAAGTGTACGGAAAACACGCCGGTCTCTGCTTAGAGACCCAACATTTTCCCGACTCTCCCAACAAGCCGAACTTCCCCTCAACGGTTCTGAAGCCGGGCGCCGTGTATCGGACGACTACGATCTACAAATTTTCGGCAAAATGATCGGAGCAGACGAAGCCGGCTGCCTGGCTCCAGTCCGGACGGAGCGGAGCCGGCTTCATGCGCCGCCGATCACCACGCGCCGCGGCCATTGCGCATAATCTTCGCGGTTGCTGGCCAGGCGGGCCCGCAGTTCCTCCCGCGTTGGCTGGACTTCCCCTCGCCCATTGATCGCGCGGGAGACAAGGGTATGGCTGCCGGGAGCGGCATCCGTCCATTCCAGGGACCACAGCAGCCACGCAAAGTCTCCGTTGCGGTAATCAATCCGGCCTGGCCGCCAGTGTCCGCCATCGATCTGCACCTCGACGCTCTCGATACGCGCGGGGCCGCCCCAGGCGGCGCCGGCTATCTTGTATTGGAAGCGCTCGCCAGTGCGGCGGCGGGTAACCCTGGCTATTACCGATTTCAAATTGTTCCGCGAAATCGACGTGTCCAGCCAGAGAGTTCCATCAGACGTCTTCACAGCCCGCAAGCTTTGGTAGTTGCGGGCCATGTGCCGGCCTTCGTAGCGCCGGTCGATGACTTCCACGCGGGTGAGCCACTTGACCTGCGCCATGCCATACCAGCCGGGCAATATCAGGCGCAGCGGGAACCCATGCTCGGCCGGGAGAGGCTTGCCGTTCATAGCCAGCGCGATCAGAGCTTCAGGGGCCAAGGCGTCCTGTACGAAGATGCTCCAGCCGTGGGGCGATGAGAACTCCGCATTGCCGGCCTCCCATTTTCTATCCGGCTCGGAGTCGCTGCCCAGAAATACAACCTCGCGCGCTTCGGGCCTAATGCCGCACTCTTTGAGCAGCGCAGCCAGACTGACGCCCGTCCAAGCGGCGTTGCTCACCAGCCCGTTCATGATGCGTGGATCGCCTGAGTTGCCCGAGCATTCTATAGTTGCCGGCACATCCCGGCGGTCCACGCGGCGGGTCAGATCGGCGAGCGAAAAAGCAGCGGGACGTTCCACCAACCCGGCCACATCCAGCCGCCAGGTGCGGGCGTCGGCGTTTATCGTCTCGGTTTGGTGAAAAGCGAAGAATTCTTCGGATGGAGTTGCCCAGGAAGTAAGCCGCCGCAAATCAAACGCTTTTACGCGCGGACGGCTCGCCTGGGCTTCGGTGCGGAACTCCGGGGAATAGTCGTCGAAGGGGACAATCTCCTCATCGGGAGGGATGGCGGCGGCCGAGAAGGGCAGGGCGGCGCTCCAGCGAAGGAATCGGCGTCGGCTCCATCGGTTCGGCGGCAAACTTTCCTCTGTCAATAGATTCTATCAGGTCTAAAAAAGAGGGTCTTAGTTGATGGGTCATCCCGGGGATCCTGCCGGCCAGCGGGCGGGCGATGGGAGCTTCCGGCTGTTGGTGCTGGAGGAGAGGGTCGAACTCTCATGCCCAGTGAAGGGCGCGGGATTTTGAGTCCCGTGCGTCTGCCAGTTCCGCCACTCCAGCGTGTTTCTTAGTATAACTTCGAAGCAGCGGCTCGGGAAACCCGGCAACGCGCCCAAGCATCCACGAATCGTACGCCCCTGCCGGTTCGAATCATCACGCGGCCCATCACCGGGCGTACAGGTGTTGCGCGAATCCCTGATACTAATGCCCGTTCGCGGCCTCCGCGCTTCAAAACCGGATCTGCACTGGGCCGGGAGCGCACTAGAGACTCCGATGGGCGGCCCAGTCCTTCGTGCAACCGGAGCCATCCGGGACTGATGCCGCTTTTGCGTACGCGAGCGGCTCGGATACTGCGAATGAAGCAACCTCAATGCGGCATGGCGGGCTTGGTGGGTTTTTTAAAGCCCGCAGCTCAACCGCCAAAGGATCTGGGCGGCGTGAGTAGGCGTGCCATGCTATGCAGGAACGCAGCCGGCCTGTTACGCGAGGCCCCGGCGCTTCTGATAAGCTACTCTAATTGCAGAGGTTGGAGCGCGATTATGGCAATCAGTCAAGAATTGCTGGAAATTCTGGTTTGCCCGGTGGATAAAGAAGCGCTGGAGCTGAAGCCGGACCAGAGCGGCCTCAAGTGCACCAAGTGCCACCGCGTCTACCCGATCAAAGACGACATCCCGATCATGCTGATCGACGAGGCTACGATCGAAGAGTGATCGGCGGAAACGAGTCCGTTCTCTCTCGCCTGTCTTCGGGCGCGCGAATTGTGGTGATCCGCCTGCGATCGATGGGCGACACTGTGCTGACGACGCCTGCCCTCCGGCTTTTGAAGGCGGCGCGTCCGGACGTGCAGATTTTCGTTGTCGTCGAGCGCCCTTGGGATCGCCTCCTGGAATCGAACGCAGATGTGGCGGGAAGCATCATCTGCGACCGCGGCGTCCGATGGAAAGCCGCAGCGGCGATCCGGCGGCTTCGTCCCGAGCTTTGCTTGAACTTGCATGGCGGCTCGGCCAGCGCGGCCCTGACGGCGCTTTCAGGCGCCGCCTGGAGGGCCGGCTTCGCTCATTTTCCATTTCAAGCGGCGTACAACGTGGCGATCCCGCGGGCACAGGAAGTTTTGCGCCGCGCCACCAATGCGCCGGTCCACACGGCGGAGCACCTGGCGTCGGCGGTGTTCTATCTTGGAGCACCCTCCGGAGAAATCCCTGCCGCGCGCCTGTTCGCTGAAGCCGCTCCCAGGACCTCGCCCTACGCGGTACTGCATGTCGCGGCTGCGTATTTCACCAAGCAGTGGCCCACAGCGCGGTTTGTGGCGTTGGGACGCTGGTTGCGCGAAACTCTGGGCCTCGAGCCCATCCTCATTGCCGGCCCCGGCCAGGGCAATCTGCTAGCGGGCGTGGAAGGCTGCGAAACCTCTGCTAACCTTTCGGTGGGCGGCCTGATGTCGCTGATAAAGGGGGCGCGGCTCTTCGTAGGCAACGATTCGGGACCCGCGCACGTGGCGGCGGCGTTTGGCGTGCCGTGCGTGGTGATTTTTGGATCCTCAAATTCCAGCGTATGGCGCCCCTGGAAGACCAGGTACGAAGTTGTGGAAACCGCCTGGACCTGCAAGCCGTGTCCCGGCGACCGGTGCTACGCCTTTGACGAGCCTCGCTGCATTCTCTCGGTTCCGCTTGAGGTTGTGCAGCAGGCGGTGCTGGCGGTGACCGGCCAGCGAGAGCCGGGTGCTTTCGCACCTGTATCCGCGGCCTCCGCGTTTCCGCATGACTGATTTCCGGCGGCTTCTGGTTTACGTCCGGCCTTACTGGCTGCGCCTGGCCGTCTCGGTGCTGTTGATGGCCGCGGTGGGCGCGTGCCACGCGATGATTCCCCTGCTAATCCGCCCCGTTTTCGACCGCGTGTTGAACCCGTCTTCTCCGGAGGCGCCGGTTGAGTTGTTCCATCCTCCGGGCTTTGCGCGGGGCCTGTACCTCCATGATCTGATGCCGGCTTCGGTGCACAACGTGTGGACCATGGTGGCCGTTTGCATCCTGGGGGTGTTCTTCGTTAAGGGCGCTTGCGATTTTGCGGGCAATTACCTGGTCAACTATGTCGGCTTCGCCGCGGTTACCGATCTGCGCAACCAGCTTTACGAGAGCATCCTGCGGCAATCCACGGCTTTCTTCCGCAGCCGCCATTCGGGCCGGCTGATGTCTTCGATTCTCAACGACACCGACAAGGTGCAGGTGGCCCTCTCGCACATTCTCGCCGACTTTCTCCGGCAGAGCTTCACGATTGTCGCGCTGCTGCTGGTGGTGCTTCGTACCGACTGGAAATTGGCGTCGGTAAGCCTTACCGTGCTGCCTTTTGTTCTGATTCCTACGGCCAGAATCGGCCGCCGGATCCGCAAGACTTCCAGTTCCACGCAAGACAGCGTGGCGGAGATGAATCAGATTTTGCAGGAGACCACCGCCGGCCACTCGATTGTCAGGGCGTTCGGCATGGAAGCTTTCGAGATCCGGCGCTTTCGCGCCAGCGCTGCGCGGATGTTCCGGCGCAACCTCCGCTACGTCCGGCAACAGGCTATTGCATCGCCCATCATCGAAATGTTCGGGGCCATCACGATCGTCGGGCTGCTGAGCTACGCGCGTCTGCAAATCAAGGCGGAAACCATGACCGCCGGCCAGTTCACCAGTTTCGTCATTGCGCTGCTGATGATGTACGAGCCGGTGAAGCGCCTCAATGGCATCCACAATATTTTTCAACAGGCCTTGGGGGCGTCCCAAAAGGTCTTCGAGTACTTGGGTCACGAGCAGGAAGTGAAGGAGGCGCCTGGCGCTCCGGCGCTGCCGCCGTTCAGCCGCTCGATTGAATTTGAAAATGTGAGCTTCCGCTATCCGGATTCGGCGAACGGCCTGGTGCTCGACGGTATCAACCTGCGGGTGAGCGCCGGCGAGGTTGTGGCGCTGGTGGGCCACAGCGGCGCGGGCAAAACGACGCTAGTGAATCTGCTGCCGCGATTCTTCGATCCGACTTCGGGCGTCATCCGAATCGACGGGTGCGATATCCGCAGCGTAACCATCCGCAGCCTGCGCGAACAGATTGGTCTGGTTACCCAGGAGACGTTTTTGTTCGACGATACAGTGGCGAACAATATTTCTTATGGGCGGCCCGACCTGCCGCGCGACCTCATCGAGCAGGCCGCGCGCGCGGCGCTTGCGGCTGACTTTATCGCCGATCTTCCGCTCGGCTATGATACCCGGATTGGCGAACGCGGGCAGCGGCTGAGCGGCGGCGAGCGCCAGAGGATCGCCATCGCGCGGGCAATTCTGAAGAACGCGCCTATTTTGATCCTCGACGAGGCTACGTCGCACCTCGACACGGAATCCGAGGTGCTTGTGCAGCGCGCTCTCGCCAACTTGATGGAGGGCCGGACGGTGATTGTGATCGCGCACCGCCTCTCGACGATCCGGCGCGCCGACAAAATCGTGGTCCTCGAGAACGGACGCATTGCCGAAATCGGCCGCCACGAAGCGCTTCTGGCCAACGGCGGGCCTTACAAGCGTCTGCACGAGTTGCAGTTTCAGTAAAAAGATGAACTGCGAGCCGGGCGGCGGGCGCAGGCAGCGGAGTCTTCCATCGCTGCCGGCTTGTGGCGGGACTTGTACGTTATGCCACGCAGTATGACGGGATTCGCGCGCGTTCAGGCGGAAACGCCCGAATTCTGCCTTACGCTGGGCATTAAAAGCGTGAACCACCGGTCGCTCGATCTGCAAATCCGGCTGCCGCCGGAGCTCGAACCGTTCGAAATGGCCGCGCGCCAGGCGGTGAAACGGAAGATCGCGCGCGGATATGTGCAGGTCACGGCGGCTCTGCAAGTGCTCGTGCCGCCGGAAGTGCGCATCAACCGCGGGCTGGTGGAGGCCTATCTCGCCGCTTATCGCGACGTGGCCCGCGAGTACGGTATAACAGCCGAGCCGGATCTGAATGTGCTTTTCCGCCTCCCCGGAATTGTCGCTTTCTCCGGCGCGGACGCGGAGAGAAGCGGCGGCCTGGAAAAAGCGCTGCTGGAGACCCTGGAGCGGGCGCTGGACGAGTTGACTGTTTCGCGCGAACGGGAAGCCGCCGGCATCGTCGAAGAAATGATCCGGCGCTCGTGCTCGATTGAAGCCGGTCTGGCTCAAATCTCGCGGCTTCGGGAAGGGCTTACGTCGCTGCTTGCGGAGCGTCTCGCGCAAAAAATTTCGGAGTTGATCAAGGGAGCCGCGGTCGATCTGCAGCGGGTGCTGCAAGAGGCCGCCTTCGCCGCGGACCGGACGGACATCAGCGAAGAAGTCCAGCGGTTGCAGGCGCATAATCATCAGTTACAGGAACTGCTGGCGCCTCCTTCCTCGCCCGGCGAAGTCGGCAAGAAGCTGGATTTCCTCCTTCAGGAAATGAACCGCGAGGCGAACACGATTCTATCCAAGACTTCCGGAATCGGCGAAATGGGTCTTGCGATCACTGATCTCGGCCTGGCGATCCGGGCCGAAATCGAAAAGATACGAGAGCAGGCAATGAATCTCGAGTAGGGCGCCCTGGCGGCTGGACGCGCCCGTTTTTCACATGTCGATGGTTTTCATAATCTCAGCGCCCTCTGGCTCGGGCAAATCGACCCTGGTTGAGAGACTTCTGGCCACAGTTGAAGATGTGGATTTTTCAATTTCTTACACCACCCGCCCGCCCCGGGGAGGCGAAAAAGACGGGGAACATTACCGTTTTGTCGATCGCCAAACCTTCGAGGCCATGCGCGACAGAGGGGAGCTATTGGAATGGGCGGAGGTTTTCGGAAACTATTACGGCACTCCTCGCTCGGCGCTCGACCGGGCCCGGAAGGCCGGCCATGACCTGGTGCTCGACATCGACGTGCAAGGTGCGGCACAATTAAAGAAGCAGCTCCCGGAAGCTGTGACCGTTTTCATTCTGCCGCCCTCCCGGCATGAACTGGAGAACCGATTGCGCAGCCGCTCTCTGGACGATGAGGCGGTGATTGCGCGGCGTCTGCGCGATGCCTCCAAGGAGATCCGGAACTACGCCGCGTACGATTACATTTTGGTCAACGACCAGCTTGACCGGGCGGCGGAAAAGCTGAAAGCAATCTTTTTGGCCGAGCGCTGCCGTAAGCAGCGGGCCGAGGGGATCATTCAGCCCATTTTGCAAAGCTTTGAGGTAGAGAGGAAAGATGACTGAAAACAAGCCGGCGCAGCCGGAAGCCAGCCCTAATGAGCCGGCGGCCACCATCCCGGGTGATCCCGAGCAAAGCGTCTATCGTTTCATCATCGTGGCAGCCAAGCGCGCGCGCCAGTTGCAGTCGGGCGCGAGACCGAAGATCCCGACCCAGTCGCGCAAGATGACGCGGGTGGCGATTGAGGAAACCCGCCGTGGCCTGGTGCCCTTCATAGATCCGGAGAATCCGCCCCCGGCCTCCGAGGAAGAGCATCCGGCGGCCGATCAATAACCAGAGCGGTCCTGATGAGAATTGTTCTCGGTGTAACCGGCGGCATCGCCGCATATAAGGCCGCCGAACTGGCGCGGGCTCTGCAAGAGCGCGCGCATACGGTGGAAGTGGTGATGACCGCTCACGCGCAGGAGTTCGTGCGGCCGCTGACCTTTGCCGCTCTGACAGGGCAAAAAGTCATCACTGGCATGTTTGGCTCTTCGACGGCGGAAGCCACGCTGGAGAGCGCCATCGAACACATCGCCGTGGCACAGCGTTGTGAGGCGCTTGTAGTCGCGCCGGCGTCAGCCGACATTTTGGCAAAATTCGCGCACGGCATCGCTGACGATTTTCTGACCACGCTTTACCTGGCCTATGCCGGTCCGGTGGTGATGGCGCCCGCAATGAACTCCAATATGTGGGCGCATCCGGCGACGCGGGCCAATGTCGAAGAACTCCGCCGGCGCGGCGTGCGCCTCATCGAGCCGGCCGAGGGTTATCTCGCCTGCGGGATGATCGGACCCGGCAGGATGAGTTCGATTGACGAAATCGTGGCCGCTGTGGAGGAGGTATTGCGGTCGCAAATCGCCCGGCGTCATCTGGAGGGCCAAACCGTATTGATCACGGCCGGACCTACGCGGGAACCGCTCGATCCGGTGCGTTACCTTTCGAACCGCTCCAGTGGGCGAATGGGATTTGCCTTGGCCGAAGAAGCCCTGGCCCGGGGAGCGCGGGTTATCATCGTGGCCGGCCCGACCGCGCTGCCCCCGCCGCCCGGGGCGGAAGTTATCCGCGTGGAAACCGCCGCCGAGATGCTACAGGCCGTGATGGATCGGCTGGAGAGCGCCACCATTATCATAAAGGCCGCGGCCGTCGCCGATTTCCGGCCCGCGCACCGCTCCGCCCAGAAATTGAAAAAGGCGGCCTTCCCGCCCGCCCTTGAGCTGGAGCCGACGCCAGACATCCTGGCTGAAATTGGCCGCCGGAAGGGAACCAGGTTTCTGGTGGGCTTCGCGGCGGAGACGGGCAACCTCAATGAGGAGGCTATCCGTAAGCTGCAAGCGAAGAATTGCGACATGGTCGTCGCCAACCGCGTGGGCCGGCCCGGAACCGGGTTTGACTCGGAAGAGAACGAGGCTTTGATCGTGACCGGCCAGGGCGAGGCAATCGAGTTCCCCCGAGGCTCGAAACGGAGCCTGGCGGCCCGTATTTTCGACTGTATTTACCAGCTCCGCCTGGCCCATACCTGAGTTGCGATGACAGCCGAGCAAATCCGCCAGCTTTTGCTCTTCTACCAGGACCTGGGATTTACAGAGCTGTTCCGCCGGGATTGCCCCGTCGAGCAACGGGAGAAAGCGCCCGAAGAACCCCCGGCGGCAAAGGCCCCTGGCGCGCGGCCCCCCGCCACGTTCACCAGTTTGCTCGATCAGATGGCCGCCGGAGAGCCCCGCGAGTCTCTGGCGCAAATCGAAGCCGAGCTGGCTGGCTGTACCCGCTGCCGGCTGCACAAGGGCCGCACGAATCTTGTTTTTGGCGTCGGCAATCCGCAGGCGCAGCTCGTTTTTGTCGGCGAGGGCCCAGGGGCGGAGGAAGATGCACAAGGCATACCGTTCGTGGGCCGGGCCGGTCAGTTGCTGACCCAGATGATCGAAAATACGGCGGCCAAAGAAGGTCTGCCGCTGAAGCGGGCCGACGTCTATATTTGCAATGTCGTCAAATGCCGGCCTCCGGAGAATCGCACACCCGAGAAGGACGAAATGGATACATGCAGCCCGTTCCTATTCCGCCAGCTCGAGTCCATCCGTCCGAAGGCCATCTGCGTGCTTGGCGGGACGGCGGCTAAAGCGCTGCTGAACACTTCCGCGGGCATCACTCAGTTGCGCGGAAAGTGGCAGAATTGGCGTGGCATTCCCGTCATGCCCACCTACCACCCGTCCTTCCTGCTGCGCGGCTACAACGCCGCCTATAAGCGCGAGGCGTGGGACGATTTGAAAAAACTCTTGCACTACGTGTACGGGTGATCGCTTTCCCGCCCGCTGCCGGCTGCCGGCCTGCGTAAGTTGCGCGAAAAACTCTTTGCGCGTGGTGTGCGGGGCCGCTGTGCTGTACGAGTTGGTAGAACAACGCGCAGCCCCGGGGCGCCGCGATCCGGGTGGTTGCCGTGTGCTACGATGGGCTCTTGCCAGGTTCCGGGCTCCGTGCAGTGGGACGCCGCAAACCCCGCCAGGTCCGGAAGGAAGCAACGGTAGTGGTTAACCCCGCGTGCCGCGGATCACCCGGAGCTTGGCCTAAAAGTCAGCTTGCAGCCGCCCGTTCCTCCGCCTCCGCCGGTGGCATCCAACGCTGCTGTGAGCTGCACGAAGACAGGCGGCCCAAACCGTTTACGCTTCCCGGCCGGAGCCGGGCTGCCGCAACCGGTTTAGGGATGAGGCGCTCGTGAATACCCGCTGAAAGCGGAAAGTTTCTGTGTATCAGGTTATCGCCCGCAAATACCGGCCGCAGACCTTCCAGCAAGTAGTTAACCAGCAGCATGTCAAGCAGACCCTCGAGAACGCTGTTGCGAAAGGCCGGGTGGCTCACGGATACATCTTCGCCGGCCAGCGCGGCACCGGAAAGACCACGGTGGCCCGCATCCTCGCCAAGTGTTTGAACTGCGTGAAGGGGCCGACGATCACTCCCGACCTGGAGTGTCCCAGTTGCCGCGAGATCGCCGCTTCGAGCTCGATGGACGTGATCGAGATCGATGCAGCCTCCAATCGGGGCATCGACGACGTGCGGGAGCTGCGGGAGGCCGTGCGTTACCGGCCCTCGCGCGACCGGTACAAGGTGTTTATCATCGACGAAGCGCACCAGATCACCGACGCCGCGTTCAATGCGCTGCTGAAGACGCTCGAAGAGCCTCCCGAGTGGGTGGTGTTCATGCTTTGCACCACTGAGGCGCACAAGATTCCCCCGACGATCGTCTCGCGGTGCCAGAACTTCACGTTTCAGATGGTCGATTTCGACCACGTCGTTGCGCACCTGCAATGGATCTGCGAGCAGGAAGGAATCGAAGCCGAGGCGGATGCCCTTTCTGTGATTGCGCTGGCGGGCGACGGCAGCATTCGCGATTCTCTTTCCACTCTCGATCAGGCGATCGCCAGTTTTGGAAAGACGCTGCACGCTGCTGACGTTCGGGATTTGCTCGGCGTGGTGTCGAGCGAGGTGCTGGATGAATTTGCGGCGGCGCTCGTCCATCAGTCGCCCCCGGGCATGCTCGAGTTGGTTGAGAAGCTCACGGCGCGCGGACAGAATCCGCAGCATTTCTGCCGCGACTTGACGCGTTTTATCCGGAATTTAATGGTTGCCCGCATGATGGGCGCCGATTCCCGCCTGATCGCGGCCTCCGCCGGCGAGCGCCAGCGCCTCAGCGCCCTCGCAGCGCAATTTTCAGAAGAAGATCTGACCCGCTATCTGCAATTGGCGCTGAGCCTGTACAGAGACCTCCAGCACGCCCCGCACCCCCGTTTTCATCTTGAGATGGGCCTGCTTAAGCTGGTTTACGCCGGGAAAATGGTGGAGTTGGAAAAAGCGCTGGCTGCCGCCTCCTCGGATCCCCAGCCCCGGGCTCAGGCGTCGGACGACGTCTCCAGCCCGGCGCGGGAAGGCTCCACAAGTAGCCGCGCTGCCGCGCCTCCTCCCGCACCGGGCAGAGGACGAATGCAGGCCGCCCAGCCTGCGGGAACCGCAGGAGTTGCGAAGGGGAATACGCCGGCGGCTTCTCCGGCCGGCGCGGAGATGGTGACGGGAGCGCAGCTGGCGCCTACGGCATCTCCTCGAGACGACTTCCGGTCGCGCCTTCTCGAAGCTTTGCGCACGCAGGGCCATGAGTTTACCGCGGACGCCGTCGAGCATTCCACAATCGACCTGGCCGGCGGCGATGTCCATTTTCTGGCTCCGCCCGATCTTCAGTTCTCCCTGGAGTCGGCGTCCCAGCTATTGAGTGAGATCAGCGGCAGGCTGCTGGGAAGGCGCGCCCGCGTCCGTGTTACACTGGCTGATACAACAAATCCACCGCGGAATGTTTCGGAGGGCGCGCCAACCCGCGCGGAAGCGCAAGAATCGGGAGCTTCCGGGGACTATGGCCCTGCCGGCGAGCGGGCGCTGGCTCACCCGCAGGTGCAGAAGTTTCTGGCTGCGTTCGGGGGGCAGATCCGCCAGGTTCGCGATTTGAAGGAGACATGACCGTGAAAATGCCGGGCAATATGCAGTCGATCATGAAACAGGCCCAAAAAATGCAGGAACAGCTCCAGCAGCAAATTGCGGCCATTCGCGTCGAGGCCTCGACGGGCGGTGGAATGGTTACGGTCAGGATGGACGGCCAGAAGCACGTGCTGGAAGTCAAAATTGATCCGGAAGCGGTCAGCGATGTGGAGATGCTGCAAGATATGGTTCTGGCCGCGTTCAATGAGGCGGCCAAGAAAGTCGATGATGAAGCGCAATCCAAGATGGGCGGCATGTTGGGAGGCCTCGGCCTGCCGCCGGGAATGTTTTAGCGGTTTGAACTTCAGGCGTAACCGTTTGTTCGATGCAAAATGCGGGCCGGTGTCCTGGGTCCGCCGTTGCTTGTTTTATGAACGATCTTGCTGAACCAATGGCTCGTTTGATTGACGAGTTTAAGCGCCTGCCGGGAATCGGCCAAAAATCCGCGCAGCGCATGGCTTTTCACGTGTTGCGGAGCGCGCGTGAGGACGCGGAGCGGCTGGCCAGCGCCCTGCTGGATGTAAAGGATCGCATGCGGCTCTGTGCGCTGTGCAACAACATTTCCGACGCGGAAACATGTTCCATCTGCTCTGATTCTGGTCGCAATCAAAAACTTTTATGTGTCGTGGAAGAGCCGCGGAATATTCTCGTTATCGAGAAAACACGCCAATTTCAGGGGCTTTACCACGTCTTGCATGGCAGCCTTTCGCCTTTGCGGGGCATCGGGCCCGAGCAACTGAAGGTGAAAAGCTTGCTCGATAGGTTGCAGCGGAGTACCATAGAAGAGGTCATAATTGCCACGAACCCCACTGTGGAAGGCGAGGCGACTGCTGTTTATCTGTCTCGCCTGTTGCGACCTCTGGGAGTCCGGGTAACCCGTATCGGGATGGGTATTCCCGTGGGCAGTGATCTCGATTATGTTGACGAAGTGACGATGCTCAAGTCGATCGAAGGCCGGAAGGAGATTTGAACGGCCTCCGGGATACCAGGAGATACATAGTATGAGCACTATTGTTAACGGCGCACCACCTCAGACTGACATCTTCGAGCCGGAACAGGAATTGAAGGCTCCGTTTCCGGGCATTCCGACGACATCGGACGGAGCCGGCATGGTCGTATGGGTCGAGACCAATATCACCCAGGGCGCCTGCGCTTACCCCATCACCTCATCCACGACGATGGGGGGCGGCTACCAGGTTGAAGTAGCCAACGGAAAGAGAAATCTCTGGGGCGAGGAACTGGCCTTCATCGAGCCGGAGTCGGAACACAGCGCCGCCACCACCTGTGAAGGCTTTGCCGTAGCCGGCGGACGGGTGACCAATTTCACGTCGGGTCAGGGCCTTGTCCTGATGAAGGAGGTTCTGTTCACGATCGCCGGCAAGCGGCTGCCGGTAGTCTTTCACATCGGAGCGCGGGCGATCACCTCGCATTCGCTGAATGTTCACGCCGGCCACGACGACGTTTACGCAGTCGCCGACTGCGGCTGGGGCGTGCTCTACGCGCGCAACGCCCAGGAAGCGGGCGACATGGCCCTGATCGCGCGCCGCACGGCGGAAGACACCGAGACTCCGTTTCTAAATGTCCAGGACGGATTCTTGACCACCCACACCATTGAGAACGTCCGGCTGCCGGAGCCGGAGATGATGAAGTTGTTCGTCGGGCACCCCTCGCGCCGGCTGCGCAACCTGATGGATCCGGCGATTCCTTTGATGTCGGGCGTAGTCCAAAACCAGGACAGCTACATGAAGGGCAAGATCGCCCAGCGCCGCTATTACAATCAGGTGCTTCCCACGCTCAAGAAGGTGATGCGGGAGTTTTACGAGATGACCGGCCGCCGCTACGACGTGGTGATGCCGTATCGTCTGAGCGACGCCGAGTATGCGATTGTCGGCTCCGGCTGCATGATGGAAACGGCCGAGGCGGCGGTCGATTACATTCGCGATCACTATGGGATCAAGGTAGGGTTGCTGCACATCACCTGTTTCCGCCCGTTCCCGTCCGTGGAGATCGTGCAGGCTTTGAAACACTGCAAGGCCATTTCGGTCGTGGAACGGCTGGACATCCCGATGATGCAGTCGAACCCGCAGCTCTGCGAGATGAAAGCGGCTTTCGCCGACGCGATGGCGGAAACGCCCGGCTATCCGCTGCTGACGCACATGCCCAAGTTCTACGGCGGCTCGGCCGGTTTGGGCAGCCGGGATGTGCGCGCGGGCGATTTCATCGCCATCGTGGAGAACATGCGCAGCGCAAAGCCGAAGATCTATTTTACGGTCGGCATCAAGCACGAGACCGCTCTCGAGGTAAAGCACGACCCCGATGTTCGCAGCCCGGGGTCGTTCTCGATGCGCGGGCACTCAGTCGGCGGCTACGGATCGGTGACGACCAACAAGGTCATCGCGACCATCGCCGGCGAGGTCTTTGGCATGGACGTGCAGGCTTACCCCAAGTACGGTTCGGAGAAAAAAGGCCTGCCCACGACGTATTACCTGACAATCGCCAAAAAGCACATCCGCGTGCACTCCGAACTAGAGCACGTCGAATTCATTCCGCTCAATGACGTGAACGCTTTCAACCTTGAGAATCCCCTGGCGGGGCTGGCCGACAACGGAATGGTGTTTGTGCAGAGCCAGAAGACAGATCCCGCCGAAATTTGGAATGCTGTGCCGGCCTGGGCCCGCAAGTTTATGCGCGAGAAGAACGCGCGGTTGTTCGCCCTCGATACGGTGTCGATCGCCCGCGAGGTATCCTCGCTCGCCGATTTGCAGCAACGCATGCAGGGCATCGTGCTGCTGGGCGTTTTCCTCCGGGTAACGCCTTTCCAGGCGGAATCCGGCATCAGCGAAGAGCAGCTTTTCGCGGGGGTTGAGAAGGCCCTGCGCAAATATTTTGGCAAGCGCGGCGAGCGCGTCGTGCAGGACAATCTCAAGGCGGTGAGCCGCGGCTACCATGAAGTCATCGAAGTGCCGCGGGAAGTTATGTTGAGCACCGCGGCCATCGACGACGCCACCGCGGCGCTGCGCGTCATCTAGCGCGGGAAGCCGCCGGGTGGATTCGGTTTTCTGCGACGAAAGGGATTCAATATGACCGAAACTGTAACCATTCCACTGGAAGCACGGATCGAAGATTACCGCGCCAATGTGGTGGATGTGGCCGACTTCAACGAGCGCGTAGTGGGCGCTTACAATAACGGGACGGCGGAAAAGGGGCTCGAAGCGGATGACCAGGTCGCGAAGAGCATCATCCCCGCCGGAACCGGCGCTTTGCGCGACTTCAGCTATATCGCTCCCGACATACCCGTCTTTATCGGCGAGAATTGCGTCGGGTGCATGGATTGCGTCACCGAGTGCCCTGATACGGCGATCCTTGGCAAAGCCGTGGAGCCGCAGACCCTTGAGCAGTACCTGGCCAATATTCCGGATGAAGCCGAGCGCAAGAAGATGGCTGAGCAATGGGCCATTACCAACAAGTACTACACGGTGCTCGAAAAGAAGGGCGTCGGCGGCGGAAAGTTCGGAATTTTCATCGATCCGACCAAATGCAAGGGCTGCGCCGAGTGCGTCGATGCTTGCGGGGACCACAACGCCCTGAAGATGATCCGCAAGAACGATGAAAACTTGAAGTGGTACAAGGCTGCTTTCGACTTCTTCAAGAGCCTGCCGGAAACACCTTCCAAATTCATCAACGAAAAAGCCCTGGCCGATATGATGTTGGCCGAGCGCTCCCTGCTTTATGTGGGGGGCGCCGGGTCCTGCATGGGCTGTGGAGAGGCTACCGCGCTGCGCATGATGCTGGCGGCTACCGGCTTTGTGTATGGGCGTGAAAACATCGGCATCGTGGCGGCGACCGGCTGCAACACTGTCTACACATCCACCTATCCTTACAACCCCTACTTGGTGCCCTGGACAAACTCGCTGTTTGAGAACGCTCCGGCTGACGCGATGGGCGTTCGAGCCCGATGGGACCAACTTGGCTGGAAGGAAAAGCGCCTGTGGGTGATCGGGGGCGACGGGGCAATGCTCGACATCGGCTTCCAGTCCTTGTCGCGCATGTTGGCCTCGGGCATGGATATTAAGGTCCTCGTCCTCGACACGCAGGTCTATTCAAATACCGGCGGGCAAACCTCGACTGGAAGCTTCAAGGGTCAGGACGCCAAAATGAGCTTTCATGGCAAGGTGATCCAGGGTAAGAAGGAAAACCGTAAAGAGATCGCCAACATCGCCATGATGCACAAGGACGTCTACGTAGCGCAGACTACCTGCGCCCATCCGAATCACTTTTATAAAGCTGTGATGGAGGCGAACGCGTATCCGGGTCCGGCGATCGTCAACGTGTATACGACCTGCCAGCCGGAGCACGGAGTGGCCGACAATATGGCGGAACACCAGGCCAAGCTGGCGGCCGACTCCCGCGCATTTCCGGTTTTCATCTATGACCCGCGCAAAGGCCCCAAGTTCAAAGACCGCCTCAGCTTGGTCGGCAACCCGAATGTGAAGGACGACTGGTACGTGAATCCGAAGACCGGCGAGCAAATTGACTTTATCTACTTCGCCCGCACCGAGGGCCGCTTCGCCAAGCATTTCGACAAGGATGGCAATCCCTCGCCCACGCTCCTGGCCGCTCAACAGGACCGGCTGGAAAACTGGCATCTACTCCAGGATCTGGCGGGCATTAAGTAACTCGCAACTGGCCAGGCCGGAATCGTTCCCGGAACGGCGCCGGCCTGGGACCTTCCTCAGAAGTCCACACTCAATTCCAGTTGTTCGGCGTAAGCAAACAGGGCCGGAGCCCCTCCTGTATGCAGGAACAACACCGCTTCTGAAGGATCGATCTGGCCGCGCCGGATGTGATCGATCAGCGCCGCCATCACCTTTCCGGTGTAAATGGGGTCGAGAAAGATGCCTTCGTGCCGCGCCAGCATCCGCAAGGCTTCCAGACAGCCGGCGGTAGGAATTCCATAGCCCGCCCCGAAGTAGCCTTGGTCGGTCACAAAATCTTCCGGCCCGACGCGCGCGCCGACTCCTAGCAGGGAGGCTGTCTCATTAGCGATACGCACGGCGCGCCCTGTTTTCTCCGGCTCTCCCCCGCTCACGGCGACGCCATAGAGGAGGTACGGCGCGCTGTACATTTTCGCGCCCAGCACCAGAGCTGCCTGGGTACCCCGGGAACCGGCCGCGTAGTAGAGGCGTGAAGGGGCCTCGCCCATGGACAAAAGTTGCTGCACGATCTCCAACGTTCCGGCCACATAGCCGCACGCCCCCACCGGACTGGAGCCGCCGATAGGAATCAGATAAGGCCGCTCGCCGCGCTCCTTTAGCGCGGCCATCACTTCGGCCACCTTTGCCGCTTCTCCATCGCCCGTGGCTTTGGCAGGGTCCGGCCCAGCGGGCACAAAATGCACTTCCGCGCCGAGGAGGTAATCAAGCAGAAGATTTCCTTGCGGCGGACCGCAGGCCGGCTTGCGCGTGAGCACAAGCGCTGCGCCCAAACCCGCCATGCGCGCCGCCGCCGCCGTCATTCGGGCGTGGTTGGATTGCTCCGCTCCGGTCGTAACCAGCACGGTTGCTCCGCCGCGGAGCGCGTCGCCCACCAGAAATTCGAGCTTGCGAGCCTTGTTGCCCCCCAGGGCGAGACCGGTGAGGTCATCGCGTTTGATGAGAATTCGCGGGCACTTCCGCGGACCTCCCAACGCCTCCCGCAGGCGCTTCAGCTCATGAAGCGGGGTGGGCAGCGTGGCTAAAGGAAAACGAGGCTGAGAAGAAATCGGCACTCAACCATTCTGTCGCGATTCGGCTTGACTGCACAACCGCCGGCGCTGAACTTTTTTCGATCGCTGGGAGCGGCCGTGCCGGTTGCAGAGCTCGGCCAGTTTTCACTAAACTGCGGGAAAGACTATGATTGTCTACACGGGACCGATCGACGACGGCCGCCAGCTCATTCAATTTCTGCGCCGCGAGGAACTCAATCTGCGGTCGCTCAAAAAATTGATCGTTTCGCGCGAAAAGACCGTGGTACTGGATGTCAACGGCGATGGAATCGAATTTCCCGGGCTGACTTACGGGAATCAGATCCTCGAGGAATTGCTCCGCGAGCTCGGCGTAGTTTTCACGCCCCAAACCCTGCACAATCCCTCGGCAACGCCCGGCGGCGTAAAGGAGTTTCGACTGAGCGCCCGCTGGACCTGGGGCCACGACCGCGTCATGTAGCCGGGTGTGGCCCGGAACCAAGCAGTCGGAATCAACTCTTCGCGAAACGCCGCTTCCGCACCTCATCCAGCGTCACGGCCAGGATGATGACGGCGCCGATGACGGCCTGCTGGATGTAGGGAGAAATCCCGAGCAGGTCACAGCCATTGGCCAGCAGCCCCATGATGAACGCCCCGATGAGCGTGCCGATCACGCTGCCCTCGCCGCCGCTAAGACTGCCGCCCCCGATGACCACGGCGGCGATCACCTGCAACTCATAGCCTTGTCCTGCCGTTGGCTGCCCGGTCATCAGGCGGGAGGCCTCGATCATGCCCGCCAGGCCGGTCAGTGCTCCGGAGATGGCATAGACCGCGACGGTGTGGAAGCTCACGGGAATGCCGGCATAGACGGCGGCTTCGCGGTTCGACCCAATCGCGTAGGCATATCGTCCCAGCTTTGTGTACTGCAACAGGAAGTGCGTGAGCCCGGCGCAAAAGACCAGGAGATAGAGCACGAAGGGAAGCCCGAGCACAGCCCCCTCGCCGAGAAAAGAAAACCCGCGGGGCAGCCCGACGACCGGCAGCCCTCCGGAATAAAGCAGCGCTAGGCCGCGAATAATGCCCAGCGTACCCAGGGTGACGATGAACGGGTTGATTTTGAGGCGCTCGGTGAGCAGTCCGTTCACCAGCCCCCAGAAGAATCCGGCGGCGATGCCGGCCAGAAGGCCCGCGGCGATGGCGCCGTGCTGCTCCATGATTTTCGTCCCGATCAGCCCGGCGAAGGCGAGGATCGCCCCGACCGAGAGGTCGATGCCGCCGGCCACAATGATCAGCGTCATTCCCAGGGCCATGATATTGATCACCGCCGTCTGGCGAACCACGCTGGAGAGGTTGGTCGCGGTCAGGAAGGGCGGCGACGAAATGGAAAGCCCTACGAAAAGCGCGATCAGGCTGAGGAAGGGAAGAAGCCTCTGGATCATTCCCCCACCGCCGCATACCGAAGGATCTGTTCCTGCGTGGTGGGGCGAGCCAGCTCCTTGACGATCTGTCCGGCGCGCATGACGAGGATGCGATCGGCTACCTGCAACAATTCGGGAAGTTCCGAGCTTACCATGAGCAGGCCGGCTCCGGCGCGGGCCAGCTCATCCATCAGCCGGAAAACCTCGGCCTTGGCGCCCACATCGATGCCCCGCGTGGGTTCGTCAAACAGGAAAATGCGCGCCTGGCGGAAGAGCCACTTGGCCAGGACGGCTTTTTGCTGATTTCCGCCGCTGAGGCGGCCGGCTAATTGCTCGGGCGAGTCAGCGCGAATTCGCAATTTTTCGATCAGATTCCGCACTGGGCTCTGCTCCCGGGCGGCGGTGAGGATGCCCAAGCGTGAGAGAGAAGAAAGATTGGTCAGCGTGACGTTGGTGCGAATCGGTAGGCGCAGGGCGAGGCCTGTCCGCTGCCGGTCTTCGGTGAGAAAGGCCAGGCCGCCGGCTACGGCATCGCGCGGCGAACGGATGCGCACGCGGCGTCCGGAAAGATAGACCTCGCCGTCTCCGTCGAGGCCGAAAATCCGGCGGCACAGCCCGGTCCGGCCCGCACCCATCAGGCCGGCCAGCCCCACAATTTCCCGGGCGCGAATGCGGAAGCACACGCCCGGGCGCTCGACGCGCAGCAGCTCCTCTCCCGGCTCGAGCGGAGCCCGTTCGTAAAGCGCCGCAATTTCCCGGCCGACCATGTGGTGAATCATCTGTTCCATCGAAAGCTCCGCCAGCGCGCCGCTTGCCACGGTGCAGCCATCACGGAGTATGGTGACGCGATCGCCGATCGCCCGCAGCTCTTCCATACGGTGCGTGATGTAGATGATCCCCATGCCCCGCTCGCGCAGGTTTCGCACAATGCGGAACACCTCGGCGGTTTCGCTTGCCGAAAGGGACGACGTGGGCTCGTCGAAGATGAGCAGGCTGGAAGCCGAGTGGATCGCCCGGCAGATTTCGACGAGCTGTTTTTGGGCCGGGCTGAGCCGCTCCACGCGCCAGCCGGACTGGAGCGGGAAGCGGTGCTCTGTGATGAGAGCGTCCGCCTCGCGTTCCATGCGCCGGCGGTCCAGCATTCCGCCGCGCAGGGGCTCTCTGCCCAGAAATATGTTTTCGGCGACCGTGAGGTGCGGCGCAATCAGCGACTCCTGGTGCACCATGGCCACGCCGATCGCGGCCGCCTCGGCGGGAGTGCGCAGCCGTACCGGCTCGCCGCGCCAGCGGATCACGCCGCCGTCGGGCTGCAACATGCCGGCGGCGATCTTCATCAGCGTGGATTTCCCCGCGCCGTTCTCGCCGAGCAAAAGATGGACCTCGCCGGCCTTGACGCTCAGGTTGCCGTCTTCGAGCGCCCGCACTCCGCCGAAGCGCTTCAGGATATGCTCAAGTTCCAACAGCACGGATGTTTGGACCGTATTATGACTCAGCATCGCGCCGGTTCAGCGGCGTCCCTGCACCGGAACCTGTCTGTCCGGTTTGGGCCGGATGCGGAACAGGCTGAACGGCCTTTGCTTGACTTCGGCGGTAAACTCCTTGAGGTTTTGCGAGCTGACGCGAAAATTCTCGATCATTCGATTGATATTTTCGTCGTTATATGCCATGGTTCCGCGTAATTGTTCAATAAGGTTCTGCGTTTGGGCGATCGTATTCTGCAACTGCTTCAAATCGTCCTTGATCGGGTCGCGCGTCTCATCAACGGTTTTGTTTACGTTGCCCACCAGATCGCCGATGCGGGCGTTGGTGCCGCGCAATTCGGCGACAAGGGAGTCGATCTTGTGAGCGGCTGCGTTGAGGTTGCCGGTCAGCGTGTCGATTTTGGGCGCTTGGTCGGCTATCAGTCTGTTGCTGCGCTCGAGCAGCGCCTCGACATTCTGCCGGTTCTTTTCCCCGGTGAGCTCGTTCAGGTTGGCGATCAACTGGTCGGCCTTGGCGGAAATTTCGTTGAGATTCTTGTGCAAGTCGATAATCAAGGCTTCCGAGCTTTCCGTCATTGTCCCGATGCGGCGGGTGAGAGTGGCGAAATCCACCGCCTCTTGTGAAGAAATTGTGCTCCCGGGCGGAAGCGGCGGCGAGTCCCTTTTGCCGGGAGTGATTTCGACGTAATTTTCCCCGATCATGCCGAGTGTGCTGATGGCGGCGACGGAGTCCTGACGAACAGGCGTGCTGGGTTTGAGATCGAGCAGCACCTCGATCTTGGTCGGGTCTTCGCTCCAGGGACGGACATCGGCCACGGTGCCCGTTTTTAACCCGCCAAAGCGAACCACGGTTCCTTTTTCGATGCCGCCGGCAAAAGAAAAATACGTCTTGTAGCGGACCAGACCTCCGCGCAACTGCACGTTGGCGATGGAAACGAAGGCCACTACAAAGATCAGCGACGAGATGATGACGAAAAGGCCGACTTTGGCTTCGCTCGACATTGGTTCTCAGCTATTCACGGTTTATCCGCTATCAGCGGCCGCTGTCTAGCGCCGGGAAATTCGGACGTCCGACGGCCGTACCGGGAACGCTAACTCCGCTTTCGACCCTCAGCTGCTTTCGGCCTGACAGCCGGCGGATTGCCGCCGGCCGGCGGCGGCTCACCGCTGACTGCTACGAGCGGCCGAGCCCCGAGGGCTATTCTATCAGCCTTTCCAGGAAGGCCTCCTGGTCGGCGTTTACGGGATCGGGAACGCGGTCCAGAAACTGACGCACCCGCGGGTTGCTCGAGGAGCGGACCTCCTCTTTTGTACCCGCTATCAGAATGCGTCCCTTATCGACGACCGCAATGCGATCTGCGATCAGAAAAGCGCTGGCCAGCTCGTGGGTGACCACGACGACAGACATGTGCGGGAAGGCGCGTTTCAACTCGAGAATCAACTCGTCGATGCCGGCAGCGATGATGGGATCGAGCCCGGCGGAAGGCTCGTCGAACAGAAGAATTTCGGGATCCATCGCCAGCGCCCGGGCCACCGCGGCGCGCTTCTTCATCCCGCCCGAGAGCTGGGCCGGGTAGTAGTCCTCGCACGACGCCAGGCCCACCTGCTCCAGCTTGATGCGCGTCATCAGCTTGATGGTGGATTCGGCCAGCTTGGTGTGCTCGCGTAAGGGGAGGGCGACATTGTCGGCGACTGTCATGGAATTGAAGAGCGCCGAGCCCTGGAAGGAGACGCCCATCGACTTGCGCACCTCGTTGAGCTCGCGCTCCGAGCAATGCACGATATCCACGCCCTTGATGAAAATCTGGCCGGACTGCGGGCGTTCGAGCCCGATGATGTGCCGCAGCAGCGTGCTTTTGCCCGACCCGCTGCCGCCGAGGATGACCATGGTCTCCCCTGGCATCACGTCCAGGCTGATCCCTTGTAGGATCGTGCGGTTGCTGTAGACCACGACCAGGTTCCGAACGGAAATCATCGGAGAGACAGGCATTGAACAGAAGCGATCCACCGCCGCTCGCGGCCGGTGAAGCTCGCAGAAAACTTCCGCGTTCGATTTGCGCGCGGGCGGCCGCCGAACTTATTTTACTCACTTCTTCGATGCTCTTCGCGGGTGCTCCCGGGCAGGCCAGCGGGGTTGGTGTCGCCTGGGTTTCCTCTCCGCTCTTTCGACGGATGCCCGGAAGTGGCTGAAAGGTGATCGCGCAACGCCCAGTCGCCGAAAGCCGGAGGCGAAGCTCGGCGCTGAGCGCCATTTCTTTAGGACCAAAAGAGATAGAAGAATGCCGTGAAAACCAGGTCAGCGAGGACGACCAGGAAGATCGCCTGTACGACGGCTCTGGTGGTGGCGCGCCCGACGCCCTCCGGACCGCCTTGCACGTGAAAGCCCTCGAAGCAGCCGACCTGCACGATGATCATGCCGAAGGCCAAACTCTTAATCAGGCCCGTGATGATGTCGCGCAGCAGAAGGACCTCTGCCGTGGTGGAAAGGTAAACACGCAAGCCCATGCCCAGACTGGCATATGTGAAGACGGCGCCTCCGAGTATCCCGGCCGTGTCGGCGGCTATCGTCAGGCACGGCATCATGATCATCATCGCCACCAGCTTGGGGGCCAGAAGAAAATCCACTGGTTCCAGGGCCATCGTGCGCAGCGCGTCCACTTCTTCGGTAACGGTCATGGTTCCGATCTCGGCGGCGAAGGCCGAGCCGGAACGGCCGATCACGATAATGGCGGTCATCAGAGGACCGAGCTCGCGGGTCAGGCTCACGCCCACCAGGCTCACCACGTAGCTGAGGGCGCCGAATTTTTTGAGCTCGTAGGCGCCTTGCAAGGCCATGATGAGCCCCACGAAACCGGCGATGAGGCAGACCACGGGCAAGGCGCCCACGCCGACGATCTCCATCTGCCGGACCGTGTTCCGCCACCGCAGGCGGGTGCGGAAAGGAGCCATGCGGGCCGCCGCGGCCAAGCCGCGCCCGAATTGGATGCTGAGCCCGCCGACATACTCCACGGCCTGAATGGTGGAGCGGCCGATCTGGGCCAAAGTCATGCTCTTAGAGCCTCATCCACGGTTTGCGTAATTTCGAAAACGCTGGTCAGGCGGGTAAGATCGAGAACATGGCGCGGCGCTTCGTTGAGGCCAGAGAGGATAAAGCGGGCGTTTCTCTTCTTGGCCTCCTGAAGGCCTTCTACGAGGCTCGCCACTCCGGAGCTGTCGATGTAGGGCACCGCCGCAAGATCGAGGATGACGCGTTCCTGGCCGCGCTTCTCAAACAAGTCGAGAATTGCCGCGCGCAGCTCGGGCGACGTCTTCAGGTCGATGTCTCCCTTGACGTGCACCACCGAACACGCGCCGTTGCGGGCAATGTCGATTTCCAGGTCCTTGGCCATAAGTCAATCGGAATACTGCAAGGGGCTCCGCGTCTTTCTATATTTCGATAATCGCACCAAATTGGTATTGCCGTTACGCTCAAATTGAACTTCATCCATAGTGGACCGCATAAGGTAGATGCCGCGGCCGCCCGGACGCACCTGTTCCGGCGGCAGAGGCTCGAGCCGCTTTGGGTCCGGAGCGTCGCCCTCGTCCCTGATCTCGATCGACAGCCGGTCGCCTTCGGTGGCGCACGTAAGCCAGACCGGCCGCCCGTAATCTCCCTTGTACGAATGTTTAATAACGTTGCTTAGCGCTTCGTCCACCGCGATGGTGATGTCGCATCGCTCCGCGTCGCCGAAGCCGGCCTGGCGGGAGACTTCCTGCATCATCGCCCGGACCAAGCGGAGCCACCGAGGGTCGCTGGAAACTTTGAGCTCGATTTGGTGCGGTGCCTGTCTCAAATCTGGACGGAAATTTCGAGGGGATTATAACATGGTTGTCGCATGCCGAAGGTTGTCTCCGCCGCGCGCTGGGCTGCATATCAGGTGCTGCGGCGCGTCGAGCAGGAGCGGGGCTTTGCCGGCGACCTTCTGCACTCTCCGCTCACCAGCGCGCTGGACGAGCGCGACGCCGCCCTGGCCGAGGAACTGGCGCTGGGTGTCCTGCGCTGGCAAGGCGAATTGGATCGGATCATCTCGGAAGCCGGCGGCCGCCCGGCGCAAGCGCTCGATCTTGAAGTCCGCATTGCTCTGCGCCTTGGCGCATATCAACTGCTGCGGTTGGATCGGATCCCGGCTCGGGCGGCGGTTTCCGAAAGCGTCGAAATCGTCAAGCGGGCGCGCAAGAGCTCGGCGGCCGGTTTGGTGAATGCCGTCCTGCGGAAGGCCGCCTCTCATGTGCGTCCCGGGACGCTGCCCGAAGCCGCTCGGGCCGTCCCGGCCTGGCTGCTGGAGCGCTGGCGGCGGCGCTTTGGAGCGAGCCTGGCGGAGAAGTTGGCCTTGCAAACCCTGAACCCTCCGCCGGTGTTTCTGCGCCTGAATGCTCGATTCGATACAGAAGAGACACTGCGTCTGCTTGCTGCCGAAGGTGTTGCAACGGAGCGGGCAGAGTTGCCGTATTGCTGCAAGGTGCTGGCCGGCAGACCTGCCCGGACAGAGTGTTTCCGGCAAGGACGCATTCGCCTTCAAGACTTGGGTTCGCAGCGCATAGTCCCGCTGCTTGCGCTAGAGCCGCAACATCGTTTTCTGGATCTCTGCGCCGCCCCTGGCGGCAAAACCTTTCAGGCTCTCGAGCAGCGGATGCCGTATCGGGCAAGCGGCGTCCATGCGCCGGATTCCACCGACACGGCGTCCTCCGGAGCTGAGCCCGGAGGTCTGGCCGTCGCTTGCGATCGCGTTCCCGAACGCCTGCTGACTATGCGGCGTCTGGCCACGCTTCCGGTTGCCATGGTTGCGCTGGATGCGGCCTGCGAGTTGCCGTTCCGCACCCGGTTTGACCGCATTCTGGTCGATGCGCCCTGCTCGGGCACCGGAACGCTGGCGCGCAATCCGGAAATCAAATGGAAGCTTCGGCCAGAGGACATCGGGGAGCTCGCGGCTCGGCAAAAAGCTATGCTCTCCCGGGCGCTGCCCCTGCTGGCGCCCGCGGGGCGGCTGGTCTACTCGACCTGTTCGCTGGAGCCGGAGGAGAACGAGGAGGTCGTTAATGCCGTGCTTGGGTCTGGGATCCGGATCGTCGAGACCCACGTATGGCTTCCCGGGGAGAACCAGGGGGACGGGTTCTTTGCGTGCGTGATCGCGCAGCGCTGACGCGGCGGTTTGCTCAGCATTGTGCTATGTCGTGGTGCCGCAGCCCAGATGGCTCCTTTTCTTTCTGCTACAGTAATACGCAGCCATGTTGACCCGAAGAAAATTTGTGGCTGGCGGCGCGGCCCTGGCTCTGCAAGGCGCGGGTGCAAACAACGGCGAGCCGGACCGGAAAAACTTTTCGGGCATGGCTCTGGACCTGGCTAAAAAGGCAGGCGCCCCCTACGCCGACGTCCGCATCAACCGCTACCAGGAGCAAGGGCTTTTCACCCGTGAGCGCCAGGTGCGAAGCATCGACTCCGACACCAGTTACGGCTACGGCGTTCGCGTGCTGAAGAAGGGCCGCTGGGGCTTTGCGGCTTCCGGCGACTTCAGCGAGAAGGCTTTGGCCGAAGTGGTGCGGCAGGCGGTTGACATTGCCGAAGCCAATGCGGCGCTCTCTTCCCAGCCCGTCCGTCTCGCCCCTGAAAGACCGCGTCAGGCAAAATGGAGATCGGCCTATACGATCGATCCTTTCCAGGTGCCGGTTGAAAAAAAGATCGAGCTGCTCCTGAAAATCAATGAGACTGCGCTGAAAGTGAAGGGCGCGCGGTTCGTGGCGAGCGAGATGCGCTTTGTGCGCGAAGATAAATTTTTCGCTTCGAGCGAAGGCTCGCGGATTGAGCAGGAAATTGTACGTTCCGACTGCTCGTACACCGTCACGGCGGTCGACTCGGCGCGCGGCGAATTCGCCACCCGCAGTTCACTGGCGTATCCTGCCGAGCGCGGCTACGAATGGATCGAGGAATATCCGCACCTGGCGGAGGCCGAACAGGCCGCCGAAGAAGCCGTCCGGAAGCTGGCTGCCAAGCCCGTCGTTCCGGGCAAGTATGATCTATTGCTGCACCCCACCAATCTGTTTCTTACGATTCACGAGAGCTGCGGCCACCCCACGGAACTCGATCGGGCTCTGGGCTACGAGGCGAATTTCGCGGGCACCAGTTTCCTCACGCCCGACAAGCTCGGAAAATTCCGCTATGGCTCGCAGTGGGTCAACATGATCGCCGACCGGACCCAACCTTATGGCCTGGCCACGGTGGGATACGATGACGACGGAGTTCCGGCGCAGCGCTGGTATCTGATTCGCGAAGGAATTTTCGTGGATTACCAGACGACTCGCGAGCAGGCGGCTCTGCTGCCGGGCATGCGGTCGCATGGCTGCGCTCACGCCGATAGCTGGTCGAGCGTCGTCTTCCAGCGCATGCCCAACGTTTCCCTGGATCCGCTCGACAGCAAACTGACCCAGGAGGAACTGATGGCCGGCATCAAGGACGGCATTCTGATCCTGGGCATGGGCAGCTACTCGATCGACCAGCAGCGGTACAACTTCCAGTTTGGAGGGCAGGTATTCTGGGAGATCAAGAATGGGAAGAAGGGTGAGATGCTGCGCGACGTGGCATACCAGGCTCGCACGCCTGATTTCTGGAATTCCTGCGACGGAGTCGGAAGCCGGGCGGAATATATTTTAAGCGGGGTGTTCAACGATGGTAAAGGCGAGCCCGAGCAGTTGAATCCGGTAAGCCACGGTTGCCCGCCGGCGCGTTTCCGCCAGGTAAACGTGATCAACACGGGAAGGAAATCATAACGAAACATGCGGCGGATTTCTCCCTCATGCCGCTGGCGGCGGCCGCGTTCATGCAAACGCAAAAGCTGGAGCTGCAAGCAAAAACAAGTGGTTCTTGTCCAGGGGACGAGCGCCGGCTCTCCGCTGCGGCAGAGAGGAGTTCGTGGCAACGCATTTTTCTATGACCCGCGACGAAGCCCAGCAACTGACTAAGAGGATCTTGTCTTTCGCCACCGTCCGTGAAATCCAGGTAAGCGTGGTTGCCGGGCGGAGATCCCATCTGCGATTTGCGCGAAATTCTCCCACCACCAGCGGAACTTCCGATTCGACAGCCATCACCGTGATCGTCTGGAAAGGCAAGCGGAAGGCCTCGGCCTCGGCGACTCTCAGTGCGCGCGGAGGCAGCGCGGATTCGGCTCTGCGAGCGCTGGTCGCAGAAGCGGAAACGCTGGCCGCGCTCTCTCCCGAAGATCCGGAGTACATGCCGCTGCTCGGCCCGCAGGAATACCTCGAGGTGAAAGCCTACGACGCCGAAACGGCCGAGATGCCGGCCGCGGCCCGCGCCAAGGCCGTGGGCGAAGCGCTCGCGGTGGCGAGGAGCAAAAAGCTCGTTGCTGCGGGCATTCTGCGGAATTACGGCGTTTATCACGCTCTGGCGAACTCGGCGGGATTATTCGCTTATTTTCCCTCCAGTACGGCTTCGTTTTCCATCACCGCCCGCACCGCCGATGGCTCGGGTTCGAGCTACGCCGAAACAAGTTCGGTTAGCATGAAGAGCGTCGATTGCCGGGAAACCGCGGCGATCGCGGTGAAGCGAGCCCTGGACTCGCGCGGAGCCCGGGAGCTCCCGCCGGGCGACTATCCCGCGATCCTCGAACCGCAGGCCCTTGCCGACATGGCGACCAGCCTGCTATTTGCCCTAAACGCTCGGCCGGCGGACGAGGGGCGGAGCGTGTTCTCCGCACCAGGTGGAAAGACGCGCATCGGCGAGAGAATCTTCGACCCGCGAGTGAACATCTACACGGATCCCCAGCACTCCGTTGTCCCGGCTTCGAGTTTCAGCGGCGACGGGTTTCCCACCGCCAAGGCCTACCTGGCTCGCAACGGCGTACTCGAGAATCTGAGCCATACGCGCTACTGGGCCAAGCAAAGAGGACGGCCGCCGGGGCCGTTCTTTGTCAACTTGATTATGGATGGGGAAGGGAAACCCATCTCAGAAATGATTGCCTCTATGGAGCGCGGTATTCTCCTCACCCGCTTGTGGTATCTGCGTATGGTGGACCCCCAGCAGGCCCTGGTGACCGGGTTGACGCGCGACGGCACGTTCTATATTGAAGGCGGCAAGATCCAGCACCCGGTCAAAAATTTCCGGTTCAACGAGAGCCTCGTGCGACTCCTGGGACAGGTTGAACTATTGGGAACGCCGCAGCGGGTGATGCAGAGCGAAAATATCAGCTTCGGCGACGGCGGCATGCGCATGATGCTGCCGGCGATGAAGGTAAGATCCTTCCGGTTTACCTCCGTTTCGGACGCCGTGTGAGCCGGCGATATCCGGAGACGAGCTCGTTCGTACCCAGAGCGCCTAGCGGTAAGCCGCCGCAAACCGACCTGGCGGCGAGATGCAGCCGATCCTGAGTCTTTAGCAGATGCCCGTTCTCCTGAGCGATCCCGCGGGCGCCTCCGCAAAAACGTCCTTGCTCCCGTGGCTCCGGCGAATGAATCCGAGAGTAGGAAGAGAGAAGGAATGGCCACTCGGAGACCTTCTGGGCCGCTTGGTGTGTAAGTTTTACCTAAAGTGAGCAACTAGGGGTCCTCCTAGGGACAAAAAAGCCGAAAATGTATGTGGAAACACGATTGCCTGGAGAGGGCAAGTGACCGTAGTACGGTAGACAGGCACACCGGCGGCAAGCGTCTTAGCCGCACGAGCCTGGAAGTCTTCTTACCGGTATGCGGGGTTGCCACACTCGTTGGTTTAAGGTTCAAGGCGTAATGATGCCGATGATTTCAAGTCAAAGAGGGGGAAATTTCATGTTCCGACGGTATACAGCGATAGGGGCTCTCCTGCTGTGCTGTACAACCGGTCTTCTTGCGCAGGGATTGAATACACGAGCGACAAAGAACGACTGGGAAGAGATCAACTTTGAGTTCAATTCGTCCATACTTTCCGACGGTTACCCAAGCCTGTTGCGTCTGGCGGAACTGCTGCAAACACATCCCGACTATCGGGTACACATCGAAGGCCACACGGACTTCGTCGGTTCGGAGCAATATAACGACCGGCTCGCTCTGGCCCGGGCTAACACGGTCCGCGACTTCCTGGTGAAGTATGGGGCACGAGCCAACCAGATCCAGACCTCAGGGCGCGGCAAGCGCAGTCCGGAAGTGGATAACCGGACGCCGGAAGGGCGTTTTATGAACCGGCGCGTAGTTCTCACCGTCACCAATGGGCAAGGCCAGCAGGTTAGCGACGGCGGTGTAGCGGAGGCGATTCAAGCCATGACGCCGCCGGCCAAGCCATCGCCGGACTGCTGCTCCGATATCCTCAAAAGGCTCGACGATATCATGGCCATGCTGCGCGACCTCAAGAACGAAAATGACGACCTGAGAAAGCAGGTGGCCGCTTTGAAGGCGCAGCCCGCGCCGCCGCCCGCTCCGGCCCCCCCGCCGCCGCTTTCCAAAGAAGAACTGTCCAATCTAGCAAGCGAAGCCGCCAAGCAAGCGGTTGAGGCGGGCAGAACCCGGAGATTCTCACTGCTCGGCCTGAATGCCGGGCCTGATACCAACGGCAACACCACATTTACCGGTAAGGGCCGCTTTTTTGCTCCTTTCAGCAATGACAGCCCACATGCGGTGCAGATCGAGGGCGAATACCTGTATTTTCGCGATCGCCAGGAAGGGCAGTTCGACGCCGGCTTGGTGAACCGGTATAAGAGCTTCCAGGCCGGACTATTTTCGAGCTTCAAGCACGTCAGTTTCCGCAATTTCCAAAGCGGAGGAACCCTCGGCGAAGGGGCGCTCACTCTCGATTATGTTTTCGGACGGGGGCGGGTCGGAGCCTTCGGTACCAAGGGATTTCTGAATAATGCCATAGTCAATGAGACGCCGCTCGGGAATAGCCTCATCCAGCAGACCTATCTGCGCATCGTCGATCAAGTCGGTTTCAGCACCCAAGTCGGCTTGTGGCGAAGCGCATATGTGGAAGGAAATCTCGGAGCGCTGTTCCAGCGCGGTGCGGAGAACAGGCCCGGAGGCACGATACGCTTCGTGCAGCCCATTAACCGCTTCTGGGCCTTCACGGTCGAGGCCGGCTTGAACGAAACGCTGGTCGGCAAGGACAACACCGGACGCGTGGTATTTGGCATCCAGCTCGGGAACTGGCTGCGGCCGAGGGAATACGCAGAGGTGAGGCACCCGGTTCCGGTGGACATCCCCCGGCTTCGCTACGAGGTGCTCACGCGAACCGTTCGCAGCGGCAACGATCCGCCGGTGGCGGACGCCGGTCCCGACCAGATCAACGTTCCCCCTGGCACTATCACCCTGGATGGCTCTGGTTCTTATGATCCCAATGGCGACCCGATCACCTACCAGTGGACGCAGACGTTTGGGCCGCCGGTGACTCTCTCCAATCCTACGTCCGCCAAAACCACGTTCCAGGCCGATGCTGGGAAGCAATACAGCTTCCGCCTGACCGTCACGGACAACCACGGCGGGACGGGTACGGCTAAGGTTACTGTGACCACCCGCAATCTAGCGCAGGCGCAAATTGTCAAATTCGCTGCGGATCCGCCGCAAATCACGGCCGGCCAGACTTCGACGTTGATCTGGCAAGTCGAAGGCGCCGACCAAGTCACTATTACCCCCGGCATCGGCCGGGTGGATTCGAAGGCTGGCACGATCTCGGTGGCTCCGACTGCTACCACAATCTACACGCTCACGGCCCGCAACTCCAGCGGAGAAGTGACGCAAACCGCAACCGTTACGGTCATTCGTCCCGACGCGCGTATCGTCAGCTTCCAAGCGACGCCAACCAATATCCAACCGGGAGGCGTGGCTACTTTGAGCTGGCAGACCGAGAACGCCGATCAGGTTTCAATCAGCGGAATCGGCAACGTGGCCAAGAACGGGTCCACCACCGTTTCTCCGAACCAAACCACAACCTACACGCTTACCGCACAGAATCGCTTCGGCTCGGTGAACGCAACGGTTACCGTAACTGTGGGCGCTCCCGGCGTGCCGCGTATTCTCCAATTTTCCGCCAGCCCGACTGCTATACTCCCGGGCGGCCAGGCCACTCTGGTTTGGCAAGTGGAGAACGCGACCAATGTGACCATCACGGGCATCGGCAGTGTACAGCCCACAGGAACTTCCACGGTCAGCCCCACGACAGACACGACCTACACCTTGACTGCCAGCAATGGTCAAGGCCAGGTTTCTGCTACAGCGGTGGTTACCGTGATCCAAGCGGTGAAGATCCTCAATTTCACCGCCAATCCGCCGGCATTTCAGAAGCCAGGCGATCCGATTACCTTGAGCTGGCAGACGGCAAATGCCACTCAGGTCATCATTACCGGCGTGGGTTCGGTTCCCGCGAATGGCTCGGTGACAGTGAACCCGACCGTGGCCACCAGCTACTCGCTTATTGCCTACGGCCGGCGGTCGCAGGTCACAGCTATCGTGGTCGTCAACCCTGCTAACGGCGGCGCCGGCGGAACCGGCAGAGCACCGGTCGCCAACCCCGGGCAGGATCGCCGCGTACAGAGCGCGACGGTGCTGTTGGATGGGTCAGCGTCTTACGATCCCGAAGGCGGCCCGCTCACCTTTAGCTGGACGGCTTCCGGAAGCAAGCTCGTGAGGATCGATAATGCCAACAGCGCCCGAGCGACAGCGACGCTGCTGAGCGGACCTGATCCGTATCCTGGCGAGTACGACTTCCAGCTCACCGTAACCAACAGCAAGGGTGTCAGCACGACCGTTCCCTTACGGATCTACTACATACCGTAAAGGTTCTGGATTACTTCCATGGCGGGGCACAGGGAACTGTGCCCCGTTTTTTTTTTCCGCTGTTCGGGCCCATTTACACCCTGCAACGCCAAGTGTTCTAGATAGAATTGCATTTTATACGATAAAGCCGCCTTCCACGCCGCCCGTTGTTCGCTTCCTCAAATTTCTTACTTGCACGCCGATTGGCCTGAGGTATACTGTGCGCGAATAGGAGCTTTGAAAGAGAGTCCCAAGCTCTGGCGCTTGCATCGGTGCTTCGGCGGGGTGAACAGGAATTGGGATAAGCGGTACTAATACTTGTATATATGGGGATCCGAGGCGTGGTTTTGCTTCGGGTGGGTGTGGGGTGTCAGCCAACGGTGCAATTTCTGCATCAAAGCATCGGGTCGCACGGCGAGGCGCCCAAGGGGAGGAGCGCCGCGGCGGGGTTGCGCCCTTTTTTCTCTCGATTTTAGCGAACGAACAAATAAACGGTTTCAGGCACGGCAAACGAAGGTGATGAGCGGCCCCTGTCGTTGGGGCGGATGATGTAGCCGAGCCATTTTGGGGTGAGCAGTTTAAAAGTTTAAATCTCAAGAGAGGCGGGGAAAGACCAGCCACTACGCGCTCAGTAAGGGGGCAAAATGGGCACTCAGAGAGTAGTCTATCCGGCGGCTGTTTGGCCGGCGGTTCTGTTTTTAACGATATTCTCGATGTCGGCTTTTGCTCAAACGCAGAAGGCCACAATCCTGGGCACCATTACAGACAGCTCGCATGCAGTCATTCCGGGCGCGCAGGTTGTGGTGACGGAAATCAACACTAATGTGCGCCGCACTGAGACCACGAACGACAGCGGCTTTTATGTGTTCGCCAACATGGATCCGGGAACCTACCGTGTGGAGGTGGAGCAGCCGGGATTCCGGAGGATGGTTCGCTCCGGCATTGACCTGACGCCCAACACCACGGCCCGCGTCGATCTGGAACTCAGCCCTGGCGCCGTGTCGGAAACGGTGGACGTCACCGCCGAGGCCCCGCTGCTCCAGACCGACCGGGCCGACACGGGCGGCAAGATCGAAGAAGTGCAACTGCAAACCATGCCGCTCGGCTTTAATCGGAACTACCAAAGCCTGATCGCCCTCGTGCCCGGCGTGGGCCGGCCCTTCCGCCCGCATTCGGAGTTCTACAACTCGCAGGACAGCCTCGGGGCTCGCGTCAACGGCATGGGCAGACAGCTCAATAATTACCAGCTCGAAGGAATCGACAACAACATTGACACCGGCAACCTCACGGCCATTGTCTTGCCGGCCGAGGCGATTGCCACCGTGGATGTTTCCACCAGCAACTACGACCCGGAGTTTGGACGGGCCGGAGGCGCGGTGACCAACGTCACCATGCGTTCCGGCACCAATGAATTTCACGGCAGTCTGTTCGAGTTCCACCAGGACCGGGCCATCCGAGCAACACAGCCGTTCGCTACTTCCAAGCCCGGCATGGTCTATAACCAGTTCGGCGGGACTCTGGGCGGCCGGATCATCCGCGACAAGCTGTTCTTCTTCGGCGACTACCAGGGCAGCCGCGATCATTTCGGCAGCTCGAATCTGGCGACAATCCCGACCATGGCGTTCCGCCAGGGCGATCTGACGGCTTCGCCAACGCCGATTTATGATCCAGCCACGGGCAACGCTGACGGTACCGGGCGGAAGGAATTTCCCAACAAGCAAATTCCCTTGAACCGGGTTGACTCGCAGGTGCAGAAGATCTTGAGCTTTATCCCGCCGCCTACCTCTTCCGGGCTTCAGACCAATTTCCAGAAGAATACGGTGCGGGTAAAGAATCTGAACCAGTTCGACATCAAAATCGACTACGTGATCGGGCCGAACGACCGCCTGGCGGGCCGTTACAGCTACCAGGTGGCCTTCGTGGACGACCCTGGATTGTACGGGCCGGGCGGCATCTACGGTGGGCCGCACAATCAGGGCTTTTCCGGCACCGGCCCGGCCCGCAACCAAAGCCCCAGCCTCAGCTATTCGCATATTTTCAGCCCTACTCTGGTAACGGAATTGCGGCTAGGGTACGTGCGCGATCGCAATGACGCGAAGAATGTCGATTACGGCCTGACTACTTCAAAAGATATCGGCATTCCGGGCGTGAACCTGGATGCGTGGTCGAGCGGCCTGACGCAGATTGTCGTCAACGGATTCGGCCCCGAGTTGATCGGCTACGATGGAAGCCTGCCGTGGGCGCGCTCGGTGACCAATTATGGAATCGTTAACAACTGGACGAAAACCATGGGAACCCATGTCATCAAGTGGGGTACCGATATTCGCCGCGAGCGAAACGACCTGCAACAGACCGATCCTCCCCGGGGGCAGTTCACTTACACCGAAGGCCCAACCTTGCTCAACGGCGGCTCCGGGGGCCTGAGCTTCGGCAATTCTTTCGCGGCCTTCCTGCTCGACCAGGCGAATAAGATCAACCGGGGGCTCGCCGTATTCTTTCCCGCTCGCAGAGAGATTCTTTACAACCTGTATTTTCAGGACAAATGGCAGGTAACGCAAAAGCTGACGTTGGATCTCGGTCTGCGCTGGGAGGTCTGGCCGGCGGGGACGCCGCATTTTCCGGCCGGCTACTCTAACTACAACCCCACGAATAATACGCTCGAGCTGGCGGGTGTCGGAAGCATTCCGAACAACCTTGGGATCGATGGCAAATGGCTGAGCTTCGCTCCCCGTTTCGGTCTGGCCTACCGCATCAACGACAAGACCGTCTTTCGCGGCGGATATGGAATCAGCTTCTTGCCGCGCGTGACCGGGCCCATGAACTTTCCCGTGAAACAGGCGAACAACTTTACCGCGCCGAATTCGTTTGCCGCGGCTGGATCTCTGGCGACGGGCATTCCCGCGCCGGATATTGTGCAGATACCCTCCAGCGGCATACTCCCGGCGCCGCTGAATCAGAATTACAGCATTGTGCCGAAGGACCTGTTCCACGGCTATGTGCAGAGCTGGAATATCGCCCTTCAGCGGGCACTGCCGGGCAACTTCGCCCTGGATGTCGCTTACGTGGCTAACCATGGCGTGAACGTCCGAGCCTCTGAGCAGATCAACTACGGCCAGGTGCTTGGCGGCGGGCCCGCTTACCAGCCGCTCAACCAATTGTTCAAGCGCACCAACAGCACCACGACGGCTTTGGGCACTCACAGTTATTACAACTCGCTGCAAGTCAGGTTCGACCGGAGGTTCTCGCAGGGATTCATGCTGACAACCTCCTACACCTTCAGCAAAGCGATTGACTTCTGCACGGACATCAATTGCTCGCTGTACAACCCGATGTTTGTCTCCCTCAACCGTGGGCGCTCCGACTATGACGTGACGCATGTGTGGGTGCAAAGCTTCATTTACGATTTGCCGTTCGGGCCCAATAAGAAGTTCTTGCATTCCGGGATCGGCCGCTGGATATTCGGCGACTGGCAGGCGAACGGCATCTTCACCTCGCAGACGGGGCGGCCTCTCAGCATTACCTTCAGCGGTTCCACGCTGAACACCCCGTTCGTGAACAATCGGCCGAACCTGGTCAGCGCAGGAACGCCGGCGGTATATCACAACGTGGGCAAAGGGATTCTCTGGTTCGATACGAGCAAATTTTCGGCGCCTGCTCCAGGAACGCTGGGCAATGTGGGCCGGAACATCCTGACCGGTCCGGGCGTGGTGAATCTCGACTTTTCGCTGTTCCGAAACTTTTCGATTACCGAGCGGCTGAAGGGCCAGGTGCGGCTGGAGTCTTTCAATTTTACCAACACGGCCCACTACGACAATCCCAACACGACGTTCGGCGACGCCAATTTCGGGCAGGTTACCACGGCGGGCGGTGATTACAATACGGGCCGCGGCGATCCGCGCCAATTTCAGATCGGGTTGCGGCTCTTCTTCTGATGGCGGTGGCGGCACGGGAAGTGGGCCGCCAGCACATTGCAGGAGGAAACAACAAAGTAAAACGGGGAAAGCGGGGAAACCGGCCGGAGGCTGGCCGCCTGGGGAGGTGGCTCGGCGGGGTAAGCTCCGCGCCGGCGTGGGAAGGTGACGGGGTTTGTGGGGAAGGGTAGGGCATAAGGGGTGAAAACTGGGAGGAGTGGTGTATCTCGCCGTTCCTCCAGAAAGGAAAGGGCATATGCGAAAGTCCGTTCTATCAATTCTGGCCGTGCTGGCGGCGTTCGCAGGGAATGCCATGGCGCAGCAATCCGGCCAAATCGTCGGAAGCGTACGCGATTCCAGCGGAGCGGTAGTCCCAGGGGCCACTGTTACGGTTACCGAAACAGGAACCGGGTTCAGCCGCAGCACCGTCACGGGCGCCGATGGGCATTACGTCCTGCCGAACTTGCGCCCGACCGAGTACGTCATTACGTCGGAGTCCGCTGGCTTTCGCAAATTCAGCCAGTCCGGTGTGGAGCTGCTGGCCAATCAGAGTCTCACGGTGAATATTACTCTCGAAGTCGGCGCGGTCACGGAGACGGTCAGTGTGGCGGCCAGCGCCGTACAGGTGGATACCACCACCTCCACCCTGAGCGAGGTGGTTGACCAGTCGCGGATCATCGAGCTTCCGCTAAATGGCCGCGACGCGGCGAAGCTGTCCACTCTGGTGGCTGGAACGGCAGTAATCTCGGTGAGCAGCGAGAGCGGCAAATCGATTCCCGGCGGCTTGCAGCTCTCTTCCAATGGCTCGCGCACGGCGCAGGTCGCCTATAAACTGGATGGTACCACCAATACCGATCCGTATTTCCAGGAAAACCAGACGTTCCCGTTCCCGGACGCCTTGCAGGAGTTCTCCATCCAAACCAGCAATTACTCCGCGGTTTCCGGAAACAATGCGGGCGCGGTGGTGAACGTGGTGACGCGGTCGGGGACGAACCAGTTGCACGGCGGCGCCTTCGAGTTTGTTCGCAACCGCATATTGAACGCTCGTAACACGTTTTCTCCGACCCAGGATTTTTTGAAGCGGAATCAATTCGGGGTTTACGGGGGCGGGCCGGTTGTGTTGCCGAAACTATACAACGGCCGGAACAAAACGTTCTTCTTCATGGGCTGGCAAGGGACGCGCATCCGCAACCTGGCTAATTCGCTTTCCGCTTTTGCGCCCACGGTCGACGAGAGGAACGGCGACTTCAGCACCTGTGGAAAGCCGTGCAATGTCGCGCTGAAAGATCCTCTGGGCGGAACCTTTCCTAACAACCGGATTCCCGTCAGCCGCTTCGATCCCTCGTCGGTGAAGGTGAACTCTCATATTCCGGCAGTGGGCGGGGACGGGTTCACCGTAATCCCCCGGCCCATCAACTGGCAGCAGGATCAGGGGGTTCTCAAGATGGACCACCAGCTCTCCGGCAAAGACCGGCTGAGCGGCCGCTACTTCATCGATCATTTCCTGAACGCCGGTACGTACGATCCTTCCAACCTGCTGTCGTACCGCAACCCGACGCTCGCCTCGCGCGTGCGCAGCCAGAGCGCGGTGCTCACTTGGCTTCGGACGATCAGCCCTGCCGTGGTCAACGACTTCCATTTCGGCTTCAACCGGATCCATGCGGCCCGCGGCCCCTATTTCCCGGGTGTGCCCAGCATGCAGGATCTGGGAGTGCGGTTACCGATCTATCCGACGCTGCCTTCGATTTCGGAGATCAACGCCGTTGGGTTTTTCAATATCGGCGACAACCTCGAGGCAAAATTCCCGCGCACGGGTTTTGAATGGGCCAACCGCACAAGCTGGGTGCATGGCAGCCATACGATTCAGTTCGGCGGAGAAATCAACCGCCAGCGGGCGGATATCGCCAACCAGTACCGCCGCGCCGGCCATTTCCAATTCAGCGGCGACAGCACGGGATTGGCCATGGCGGACTACTTTCTCGGCGTGATCCGCAGCTTCGATCAGGGGACCGGAGAATACAAAGCCAACCGCGACACCTACCCGGCGCTCTATTTTCAGGACGACTGGAAGGTGCGCCGGCGGCTGACGCTGAACCTCGGCGTTCGCTATGAGCCGACCCCGCCCTGGCACGAGGAGCGGGGGCGAATCGAAATCTTCCGGATACCTGACTTTCTCAACGGCGTGAAGTCCACGAAGTTTGTCAATGCGGCGCCAGGAGAGACGTTCCGGGGAGACCCGAACGCCCCGGAAGACGGCACGCTGGGCGACTACAACAACGTCGCCGCACGGCTTGGATTTGCTTGGGACGTGTTTGGCGACGGTAAAACCAGCGTGCGCGGCGGCGCCGGCATGTTCTACGACCAGCACCTCGAAGGGGACTTCAACAACAACGCGGTCAACGTGCCGCCGTGGAGCATCCGGCTGAGTGTTACGCAACCGGAAGGGCCATTCTCCGATCCGTATCGCGGGCGCAGCGATTTCAACCTCGTCCGGGTCGAATCGATCGGCGACCCCAACGCGCCGTTTCCCCGGCCGGTCGCCATCTCAACCTACGATCCGCGCCAGGAAACGCCGCTGGCTTACAACTGGAACCTGACGCTCGAGCGGGAGGTCTTTCCAGAATGGCTGGTGCGGGCCGCCTACGTCGGCTCCGCTTCCAATTACGGACGGACCACTGTGCAGCTCAACCCGGCGGTGTACATTCCCGGGTCTAATTTGGGGACGGATGCAAGGCGGCTTTTCGCGCCGACGATCGGCGGCGTCGATTACTACACGCAGGACCGCCGGTCATACTATCATTCCTTCCAGCTCTCGGTCACCAAGCGGTTTTCGCGGGGGTTCACGGTGCTGGCGAACTACACTCTGTCGAAGAGCCTGGACGATTACGGCGATAAAGTGATGCCGTGGTACTTTCCCAATGCGAACGCCATGCAGTACGGGCCTTCGGATTTTGACCACCGGCACCGGTTTGTCATCTCCTGGGTCTGGCAGTTGCCCAACGTCGTACCGCAAAACGGGTTCGGCAGATGGATTCTAAACGGCTGGCAGTGGACGGGCATTGGGCAGTATCAGACCGGAGCGCCGTTTACCATCAAGAGCGGAAAAGACAATTCGCTCACCGGTCTGGGCAACGATCGGGCGAAGCTGACCGGCGCGGGCGTCACTCCGCCGGCGGGTGCGGATAAGCGTGTGTGGTTCAATTCGGCGGCATTTGCCGTCAACGATGTCGGGACCTTCGGGACGCTTGGAAGAAACACCCTGTACGGGCCCCAACTTTATAGCTGGGACATGGGGCTGTTCAAGAACTTTCGGGTGAACGAGCGCCTTCAGACGCAGTTCCGCGCGGAGTTCTTCAACATTTTCAACCAGACGAATTTTGATAATCCGGTCGCACAGGTCGGTGCGGGAGGCTTCGGCAGCATAACCCGGACGAATCCCGCGGCTGGTGATCCCCGGATCATTCAGTTCGGGTTGAAATTGACATTCTGATATGACGCAGGTTGGGGATCTTCCGCAGACGTGAGTTGGGCCGAAGGGCTCTGCAACAGGTGGCTCGTCGCGGCCGATGATGATGATTTTGATGCCTGCCGGCCGGAGCTACAGTCCGGAGCCGTCGCGAACCGTCCAGGCCTGCCGGATGCGGGTTTGCCGGCGAAGCTGTACCGGCTTGAAGACTGATGGGGAGGCCGCTGGCCGGCGATCCGCACCGGATGGCTTGGCCGTTCGTGCGCCGTATTCCTTGTTAACTTCGCGCCGTTAAAAATTCACCGTCGAGACCGACGCCTTCGACCTCCACGATCGTGTTTCCGGGTAGCCGCATTCCCGGGATCAACACCTTGATGTAGTTCTCGCTCAAGGCCACCGCGCCCGCGGGATGGGGCTCGTCAAGGGTGATGGCAGAAAGGCGTTTGCCCACCCAGCGGCGGCGGAAAGCCTCTCCCTTCTTTTGAGCCAGTTGGCGCAGAAGGCGGTTGCGCTGCCGCTTGACTTGTGCCGGCACTTGATCCGCAAGCGCTGCCGCCGGCGTGGATGGCCGGGGCGAGTATGTGAACACGTGCAGATAGGTAAACGGAAGCTCTTCGATCAGGCGGAAGGTTTCTTCGAAATCCCTTTTGGTTTCGCCAGGAAATCCGACCATAACATCGGCGCCAAACGCCGCGTCAGGCATCCAGGCGTGCGCCTTCTCTATACGCTCGGCGTATTGGCTGGCGCGATAGCGGCGATGCATCTGGCGCAGAATGCGGTCGGAGCCGGATTGCAGCGGCGCGTGAATGTGGCGTGCCATTCGCCGGTCGCCAGCCATCAACCGGAGAAGCTCATCGGTCCAATCCATCGGTTCGACCGAGCTCAAGCGTAGGCGAGCGGCGCTGGTTTCCTCAAGAAGAATGCGCAGGAGACCAGCCAGGCGGGGCCGCCCAGGCAGGTCCTGGCCCCAGCGGCCCAGATTAATGCCGCTGATTACAATTTCGCGATACTGCGAAGCAAGCACGCGCGCCTGCTCGAGCACGAGTTCTGGCGGAGCGCTTCGGCTCCGGCCCCGGACCGACGGAATGATGCAAAACGAGCAACGGCTGTCGCAGCCGTCCTGAATCTTCAGAATCGGGCGGGTTCGATCGAAAATGACCGCCGGGCTGGCCTCGCTCGCCCTGGAGCCGAGCACAGGCAGGAACCGCCGCTGGGACGAGATATCGCTAACCAGGATCTGGCCGTGGAATTCGAGATTACCCGGGTCGCACTCCTCCCGGAGACTATCAAGCGGTTTGGTGGGTTGAGGAAGAACGCCCCGGATACTCCGGGTAAGCGCTCCCGCAGGTTCCGCAACTGCCGGACCGCGCTGGTCCGCCAGAGGCTGAAGGGGGACGAGGTCCGAGATCAGGTGCTTGTGGGAATTGCCGACCACCCAGCTTACACCCGGCAGGGCGGCCAACTCTCTCGGGGCGCGTTGGGCATAGCAGCCGGTCACGACAATCCGAGCACACGGGTTCTCGCGATGGATGCGGCGGATAGCTTGCCGGGCATCTTCATCGGCGGCCGCCGTCACCGTGCAGGTATTGAGGACGACGATGTCGGCTGCCGCCGCTTGACCGACGCGTTCAAAACCCTTGGCTTGCAACGCCGCTTCCAACGCCGCGCCGTCAGCCTGCGCGGCCCGGCATCCGAAATTCTGGACAAAGAAGCTGGTGGGCGACCCCACGAGAGCCATTATAGAATGTACCCCACCCCACTTGGACGCGAGGATCGCCCGAGGCCGGCTTGCAAGCTAAGACCAAACTCTAAGCGGAAGCGCTGCTGACGCCTCCCGTAGCCGCCACCCCGCGACGCTGGAGAAAACACTCCCGGCAGAATACGGGCCGCCCCTGTGTCGGCTTGAAGGGTACCGTGGTTTGTTTACCACACTGAGAGCAAATGGCTACGGTTTCTACCTTGTGGGAGCCCGGGTGGCTCCCGCCGTGAGTCCGCTTGCTCTTGCATGCTTTACAACGCTTGGGCTCATTCTTGAAGTTCTTGTCGTAAAAGAAGTGTTGTTCGCCCGCCGTGAAGACGAAATCCGCCCCACATTCCGTGCACTTCAGGATACGGTCCACAAACTCTGGCATCTTGCACCTGCGCTTAATACCGCCCTGCTTCTATGTAAGAAGCCCAATACTGCCTACTATTCCCAGGCCCTGAGGATGCCATTCGGATTTCAGTTATGATGCTCTACTCAACTTCTCGGCGCGATTTCTTCCGGTTACGCTTACGAGCCAGAGCCTGTTTCACTCGTTTCTTTTCGCCTGGCTTCAAGTAGAAAGAGTGCCGTTTCACTTCCTTGATGATGTCTTCCTGCTGCACCTTTCGCTTGAACCGGCGAAGAGCGTTCTCCAAAGATTCGCCTTCTTGGAGCCTGACTTCAGCCACCCACTACACCTCCCCCCGGGGTACTAATTCGAAATTGACCGCCTCTAAGACAAGCAGATTGTATCCTATTTCCAGCCGCTTTTCCACAAAATCTTTACAACTCCCCCCTAGGAATTTCACTAGGACGCCGCCAACCCGGTAAAAAAACGGCCGAGCCGGTGCTCCGCAACCGGTTTCGGCAAGGTCTTTTCATTCTGGGCGCCCGTGGCCCGGTCGCGTGCGGCTTAGCGGTTGCGAATGAGCGATCTGGACGGCGATCTGTTATAAAAGAATTTCTCCCGATTCCCATGCAAGACGTCCTCACGATTCTATTGGCCGGAGGAGCCGGCGAACGTCTCTGGCCCCTAACCCGAGAGCGCGCCAAGCCCGCCGTGCCCTTCGGCGGCACCTATCGCATCATCGATATCACTCTTTCCAATTGCATTAATTCCGGCCTGCGCAAGGTCTACATCCTGACCCAATACAAGTCGCTCAGCCTCAACCGGCATCTCCGCCGGGCCTGGAACATCCTGTCTCCGGAACTGGGCGACTTCATCGAGGTCCTGCCGCCGATGAAGCGCGTCAGTGAAAACTGGTACCTGGGGACGGCCGATGCTGTGTATCAGAACCTCAGTAGCATCTTGGAAGAGGCTACACCCTACACGCTGGTGCTCTCGGCGGATCATGTCTACAAGATGAACTACGGCCGGCTGGCGGCCTGGCACCGGGACCACAAAGCTGACGTCACCCTGGCTACGATTCAGGTTCCACCCTCCGAGGCGCACCGGTTTGGCATCGCCGAAATCGCCGAAGATGGGTCCATCAGGGGCTTCGAGGAAAAGCCCCAGCATGGCTCTCCGGAGCGCTCGCGCTTCAATCCGGAAATGTGCAGCGCCTCCATGGGGGTTTATCTGTTTTCAACCGAGGTGCTGGCGGAAGCTCTGCGCCGGGACGCCGAGGACGCCGGCTCTACCCACGACTTCGGGCACGACATTCTGCCCTGGCTGGCCCGGGAGGCCCGCGTTTTCGCGTACGACTTCATCGACGAGAACAAGAAAGAGGTCCGGTACTGGCGGGATGTCGGCACCCTGGACGCGTACTACGAAGCCCATATGGATCTGGTCTCAGTGAGTCCGGTTTTTAATCTGTACGATACTTCCTGGCCGATTCGAACCTTTCTGGCGCAATATCCGCCGGCCAAGTTCGTTTTCGCCGATGAGGGACGGCGCATGGGCGTGGCTTTGGATTCGCTTGTCTCCCACGGATGTATCATCTCCGGAGGCCGCGTGATTAACAGCATCCTTTCCCCGGGGGTCCGGATCAACAGCTTCTCCGAGGTCGAGTACTCCATTTTGCTGCCGCACGTGCAGGTTGGCCGGCATAGCCGGATCCGCCGCGCCATCATCGATCGCGGCGTGGTGATTCCGGAGCGATCGGAAATCGGGTTCGACCTTGAACAGGACCGCCGCAAAGGTTTTGTCGTAACCGACAGCGGAATCGTCGTGATCGACCGGGAGGCCATGGCGCAACAGATGGACGAAGCGCCCCAGCATGTGGACCGACCGGTTTCCGACTTCAGCGCATCACCGGAAAGGAACTAATGACCAGAATTGAACGAGTGATTGGAAGAGAAATTCTCGATTCGCGCGGCAATCCGACTGTCGAGGCCGAAGTTCTGCTGACCGGCGGCAGCCGCGGGCGCGCCGCGGTGCCATCCGGCGCTTCCACTGGCGAGCACGAAGCCGTGGAACTGCGCGACGGCGACGCGTCCCGATATTCCGGCAAAGGGGTTCGCAGAGCAGTCAACCACATCAATGTGGAACTGAATATGGCTCTGAACGGACAGGATGCCGTCGATCAATTCACGCTCGACCGCATCATGCTCGAGCTCGACGCGACGAAAAATAAATCCCATCTGGGCGCCAACGCCATATTGGCCGTGTCGCTCGCTGCGGCCCGCGCGGCGGCCGCCGCTCTCGGCGCCTCTTTGTACCGCTACCTGGGCGGCGTGGGCGCCAGGGTATTGCCAGTACCCATGATGAACGTGATCAACGGCGGTGCGCACGCCGACAATTCCGTCGATTTTCAGGAATTCATGATCGTGCCGTACGGCGCGGGTAACTTTGCTGAGGCGCTGCGTATGGGCGCGGAGACCTTTCATGCGCTGAAGAAGGTGCTCCACCGCCGCGGCCACTCTACCGCGGTAGGAGATGAAGGCGGCTTCGCCCCCAATTTGAAATCCAACGAAGAGGCCGTCGAGGTTCTGCTGGAAGCGATTAGCGCCGCCGGCTACAAACCGGGCGAGGAAATCGCTCTGGCTTTGGACCCGGCCTCGAGCGAGTTCTTTGCCGGCGGCGCCTATCACTTCAAAAAATCCGACCAGAGCTCCCGGACTAGCGGCCAGATGGTGCGGTTTTATGAAGACTGGGTGCGGCAGTATCCTATTGTCTCGATCGAAGACGGCATGGCCGAGGACGACTGGGAAGGCTGGCGCGCCCTGACGGCCGAGCTCGGGTCAAAGATCCAGCTCGTTGGGGACGATGTGTTCGTCACCAGCGCCGAGCGGCTGCAAATGGGAATCGAGCGCGGCGTCGCCAACTCGATTCTCATCAAGGTCAACCAGATCGGCACCCTTTCGGAAACGCTCAAGACAATGGAACTGGCGGCCCGCGCCGGCTACGCCTGCGTCATTTCCCACCGCTCGGGAGAAACCGAGGACCCTTTTATCGCCGATTTGGCAGTGGCCACCAACGCCGGCCAGATTAAAACCGGCTCGTTGAGCCGCACCGACCGCATCGCCAAATACAATCAGCTATTGCGGATTGAAGAGGAATTAGGAACCCAGGCGGAGTTTCTGGGACGACGCGCGTTTCTCCGGCAGTGCGGCAATGGGAGCCAGGCCGGTGAAACGCCGCTGCCCGGGCAGCAGAATTCGAAAAAAGCAAAGGGCAGGCCGAAAGCAAAGGGCCGAAGATAGCTGGCTTTTATTTGCATTTTGGCAAGCGGAATCGATCGGTCGCCGCGAGACGGCTCCGTCTGTGTCAAAATAGAAATTTCTCGGAGAAATTCCAAGAAGGGTCTTAACTGTGAATCAAGACGAAAATCTGCCGGAGGCTTCGTTTGGCGAGCTTTTGCAGGCTTTTGAAGCCGGCCGCCACTTCGAGTCGTTGGAGCCTGATGAGCCGCGCGCGGGAATTATTGCGGCCATTGCGGGCGAGCAGGTGTTTGTGGATATCGGCGGCAAGTCCGAAGGCGTGATTCCGATCGCCGAGCTGCGGAATGCCGATGGCGCGCTGAGGGTCCAGGTCGGAGACGAAATTCAAGTCACGATCACCGGGCGCGATTCCGAAGGATATCTGCTGCTCTCCCCCGTAACTGCCCGGCGCCCGCAGGATTGGGGCGCTCTGGAGCGGGCCTTCCAGAACAAAGAAATCATCGCCGGCCGGGTCACCGGTATGGTTAAAGGGGGCTTGACCGTCGATGTCGGCGTCCGGGCGTTTCTGCCTGCTTCGCGCAGCGGCTGCCGGGAAGCGGCCGAAATGGAGAAGCTGGTGGGCGAAGAGATACGCTGCCGCATCCTTCAGCTCGAGATTGAGGACGAGAACGTGGTCGTCGATCGCCGCACGGTGCTCGAAGAAGAAGCGCAAGCGGCCCGCCGCCGGCTTCTGGAGAGCCTCTGCGAGGGCGCCGTGGTGCGCGGCAAGGTGCGCAGCTTGACGGAATTCGGCGCGTTTGTTGACTTGGGCGGCGTCGACGGCTTGTTGCACGTGGGAGATATTTCCTGGTCTCGCATCACCGATCCCAAAGCCGTGATTTCTCCAGGCGATGAGGTCGAAGTAAAAATTCTTCACATCGATCGCGAGAAACCGCGCATCGCCCTCGGAATGAAGCAGCTCACCCCCGATCCCTGGACTGAAATCGGCCAGCAGATCCAGCCCGGAGACCGGGTCAAAGGGCCGGTGACGCGAGTCCTGGATTTCGGGGCTTTTGTCGAGATAGCCCCCGGCGTCGAGGGCCTCGTCCACGTCTCGGAAATGTCATGGGCGAAACGGGTCCGGCGTCCGGGCGATCTCGTCAAACCGGGCGATGTGGTCGAGGCCGTGGTTCTGGGCGTCAATCCCGCGGAGAAGCGCATCTCGCTTGGTCTGAAACAGGCGCTCGGCGATCCCTGGGAAGAAGCGGCAAAGCGCTTCCCCCCGGGTACGGTGGTGGAAGGGACCGTCCGGAGCGTGCAAAAATTCGGCGCTTTTGTCGAGCTGGCCGACGGCGTCGAGGGCCTGTTGCACATCTCCGATCTGGTCAGCGACCGCCGTTTGCATCATGCGAACGAACTGCTGAAGATCGATCAGCGCGTGCGAGCCGTGGTGCTCGAGTTCGATCGGGAAAAGAAACGGATCAAGCTGGGGATGAAGCAGCTCGAGCCGGATTCGAGCGACGAGTACATCGGCGAGCACGAAGTCGGAGATGAAGTGACGGGCCGTGTTGTGGGCATCGAGAACGGAGCGGCTCGCGTCGAATTGGGTGAAGGCGTGATCGGCATTTGCCAGACGGGAGACGCGCCCCCGTCCTTCGGCGTCGGCAGCTTTGCCGCCCAGCTCGCCGCCGCGCTCGGGAAGCGGGACATGCCGGCCCCGCAGGCCGCGCCTCACGAAGCTCTGCAAGTCGGGCAAGTCCGCTCTTTCCGAATAACCGGTCTTGACGCGGCCTCGAAGCGGATCGACCTCGCTCGCTGACCCGCCATACTCCGAAACCGTATCGCTGGACGGACTTACCGTAACTGGATGGTTGCGGTCGCGCCTCACTGTGGGCGCACTCACACCGGTCTCGGGAATCCCGTCGTAACAACCAGAAGGTCTCTGTCGGCGCGAAGAACGCGGACCTGGCGATTTTCTCGAGTAGAGCTGAGAAAGTTGGCCGAGTCGGGCAGTATCCCCTTTCCCACGGCTCTATCTAGCTAATACACCTAGCCATCGGCAAGATCTCCGCCTATTCGGACAACTCCGCCATCAGCAGCCTGTCGATGTTGCGCCGGATGGATTCCGCTCCTGGCCAGTCGGGATGGACCCGAAGAAAATCTTCGAGCTCGCGGGCCGCGGCCTGCCGGTCATGCCGGCGCACATCAATCTCCGCCAGAATCAGTTGCGGATGCGAAAAATGACGCGGGTCGATCCGCTTAGCCGCCGCCAGGTATTCGGATGCCCGATCGAGGCTCCCTAGGTAGTAAAAATTCATTCCAAGCTGCGCGTTGGCCAGAGCGTCATGCGGGCGGGCGCCCACGGCCCGAGTGTTATACGAAAGCGCTTCGTTCCATTTGCCGCGGGTTAGAAGCGCTCCTCCCAGGTTGACCAGCGGTTCAAAAGCCGCCGGGTTTTGTTTGAGGGCTTCGCGAAAACAATTCTCGGCCCGCGGGAAATCGTGGCTTTGGTAGGCGATAGTTCCCAGGCTGTTCCAGGCGATCCAATATTGCGGAGCGATCTGAACGGCTTTCTCGAGGTGAGCAACGGCCGCGGCGACGTCGGGTTCGGCCAACTTCTTCTGCGCCTCAGCATATTCCCGGCGGGCGCGCTCGGGAATCGACAGCTCCTTCGCCGATACGACGGCTCGCCGTTGCAACGCTTCGATCGAGACGACCTTGGGATCGGTCATGTCCACCGTGACTTCTACGCGCCGCTTCGGGCCGGCCGATTTCGGCCCGACTTCGATGGTCTGCCGTGCTTCGCCGCGGCCGGGAAGAAGAACGGCGAGCGTATAGGCCCCTGCGGCGAGGCCGCGGAAACGGAAACGTCCGGCGGCGTCGCTCTGCGCGGTGCACATGAAGGGAGACGTCGTGCTATGCAGCGAAAGAGAGGCCTGACCCTGCGGCCGCACTCGGCCCGTAAGCTCGTATTTGACCGGTTCCTTCGACCGGGCGGCTGCTACCATCGGCGAAAGCAGCAGGGCCGCCGCGAGAATCAGAATCACGGTACGGCATTATAACCCCGGAACGGAAAAGTTCAATACAGAGGTTCGCCTAACGCTTGCTAAGGCGGAACATCATATCGGTGAGGGCGGAGCCCAAGTCGCGCGGCAGGGAGATCGAGTATTCGAGACCCCGGTAGAACTTCAGCGCCGAGCCGATTGCATCCCGCCACGGATTATTCCGGGGATTGAAGTTGTAATTCAGGTAGAAAATCGGGCAGTTGGCGCGCCCGGCTTCCTTGAGGACATCGGAAGGGATCTTCTTCTCCAGCATAAGCTTGGGGCCCGTGATGATGATGGCGTCCGGCTCCGGATTCTGCGGGCCAAGCTGTTCGGTCAACAGAGACGTGAGAAAGCGCGTGCCGCTCTGCGAGTCTTGTAAGTGCCGATAGTCCACCGTTCCCAGGTGGATGCCCGAGACGGCCTCGCCCAGGGCCGGGAAATTAATCCGCTCCACGTTGTCTTCCCGGTAAATCACCCTCTGTTCCTGCATGTTGAAGGCAATCACCGTAAAGCGGCCAATCTGCGGCTCCCGGGCGATGGAACGCAGGATCGACACGATGGCTTCGATGTCCCAAGGCTTCAAGCTGGCTTCGCGCGGATTTGTCGGCGAGAAATTGACCAGAACCTTCACGTGCAGCAGGCGGCCCGATTGGACTCGCTCCACGGGCGGCTGCTCGCTGAAGGGCTCCTGCGGCCGCTGCGCCACGGTGTTCGGCGGCATGATCAAGGGCAGGTCTTTGTTGTCGTTGTCCAGTTTGGCTTCGGCTTCCCAGTGAGTCGAGCAGACCCTCTCGGTGCGGTCCCGCATCAGCCAGTCCACTTTGTACTTCCCAGGCCCCATGGTAAAACCGCCCGGCAAAGTCGCCTCGCCCTTGGCATCTTCATCAATCGGAGGCACGTTGAAGCGATCTACGAGGTAAATTTGATTCGCCGGCTGATCTACCGGTGTGACCCGAATTAGTACCCGCAACTGATCGCCGCTTCCGGCCAACTCTCTCAGCGGAATAGTCACCTGATAACTGGTATGAAAGCGCAGATCGAAGCCCAGTTCCGGCTTCATAGGAGAAACTTCGCAGGGCAGGTCATCCCGCTTGTCCTCCGCTTCCAGGACGGCCATATCGGTGTTGACAATGCGCGCCACGCCGCCCATGCGCGAAAAGTTCAATTCCGTCTGCGCCTTGGCTGCCGGCGCCGCCACACCCCAAACCGCCGCCACTACCAGCACCCCAACGTATCGCCCTACGCCAGTTGTGCGCATAGCAACCTTTCGGTAAAGTATCCGCCATGAACTTACAAATGTCCAGAGGGCAATTCTAATTCCTGTGTTACAACTTTGGAATTTCGGAACGTCTGTGGTATCACATTGCCTACCGGTAGATCTGGTTGAGCGCATAGGCCAAACGGTAACCCGCCTTCGCCAACTGGGTGCGTACCACGGAAGCCGCCCGCCGTTCGTAATTTCGGTCAAGCACCACGGGGTCCATTCCAGGCTCGGGGAACCGGTAGGCTACGTCCCGGGCGAGATCATGCGATTCCATCGCCCATTGCCCGGGCGTTCCACGCCCCCATGCACGGCGTCGCCGTCTGGAAATTTTACCCAGACGCCGCAATTTTTCCCCGTCGAGGTGCATGGAGTTAATAATGCCTGAATCCCAGACTTGGTGAAGATTCATCGCCTGGCCTTGGAATTCTACTGGGACGTCATTGCCACCACGATCATCGCGGTCGGCGCAATGCAGTGGCTGGTGCAGGTCCCCCACGAAATGCACGATATAGTAAAGGGCCTCGTAACGGCGCTCCGGTGAGAGCCCGGGAGCCGCCAGTTCCCGCTGGAACCGTTCGATAGCGCCGATAACGCATTGATCATTCGGGCAATATTTCGCACGATCCAGCGACGTCGCCGTAAGGGGGATATCCACGTAGTGCCAGGGCGCGGTCTCCGGGTGTTGGTTCCGCACCTCGTCAGCAAGGTTGGCAATGTCCGCCAAACTCCGGTTTGGCCCGAGGATCTGGCGGACCGCCGCTAACGCTTTGGCAGATAAGCGGCGCTCTGCGATTTGCGCGGTAATGCGATGCCCTTCCTGGCCCCAACTCCAGGCCCAGGGAGCCGCCAGCAGGAAAAGAACTATGATTTTGGCAATCAATGAATCGACCCAGCCAGAGGTTTCCTATGTGACATTCCCCTCTCCTTCGAGTATGCCACGGGCGTGCAAGCCTGCCTCGAAAGCGAGCGCCCGGGCAGGCCTTGCGGCCCGGCCGGACGGAGGCACCGGAGAGCGGGCCGCTACATCCATTCCGTGTTCACGAGAAAGACAAAAGCTACCCACTTTGCAATGAGATAGCAGCCCTGTCCGGCTTGCCCCTCCGGATCTCTCCCGGCTTCTTTGTTGATCCGGGACGCCCAACCGGAGAAAAGCTAGACGGCCCGGTTACCGGAGCAAGGGGCGGGACTGTTCGGCCACTTTGCGCTCCAACCGCCGTTGCCGCCTCTCCAGAGCCGGCGCCGGGGCAACCGCGAGCGCTGCCGCTGTCATCTCCAGGGCCAAAGAATAATTTCGCTCCATGTGCTCGTAATGCTTGGCCAATTCCTCGAGTGCTGCCCCGCGCAAAGCATTTTTGGTGCATGCCAAGTCACACCAAATCGCTACCGCCTGGTCCCGATGGCCCGATTTCTTCTCCAGAATCGCCATTTCCCATAGGGCCGAAAAAAGGTTCGGGTCCGACAAGCCCCTCTCAATCGCGCGCCGGTAGAGGGCGACCGCCTCCGGCAAGCGGCCATTCTGCCGGAGCCACCGCGCCAACCCGAGCAGATCCTCGCCATGCCGCAAAGCCGAGCCGTCGGGAGCGGCGAAAGCCGGGAGCACAACGGCCGTGAGAGCCGCCAGGCTCAGGATGTCCATCGTGTTGTGATGGAACAACGGCGCCAGGCGGAAGGCCTGGCGGGTCCGCAAATACTCGAAATAATAGTAAGGGATCATCTCTCCCGGTAAGTCTCCCTGGCGCTCTACCCCCAGAATCTCGTCTTCCAACTGGATCAGCCGGCAGGAGTCCAGGCGAAGCCGCCAAAGCCGGCGAGCAGCGAAAAGCAGATCAAGGTGCGCCAGCCGGTTCAGGGGCGAGGCTATCCGGCGCAGGCAATAACGAGATTCCAGTAGGGGCGCGTCGTAGGCTTTTCCGTTATAGGTGATAACCACGTCGAAACGGGAGAGAAACGAGGCCAGCCCGGCCAGCATGGCGGCCTCTTCGTCGTAGTCACGCATGAAAAACAAACGCACGCGGAAGCCTGCCCGCTCGATGGCCCCGACGCCGATGAGAAATGCGCACGTGCCCGTGCCCGCCGACAGCCCGGTCGTTTCCGTATCGAGGAAGGCCCAGCGCCCGGGGGCGCAGGCCGGTAAATCGTCCGGGGAAACCGCCGGCAGCAGTTCGCCGGCCAGCTCGTTCAAGCGCCAGAGCTCAATGGCGCCATGACGCCGATGGGACGGGAAAAATTTCTCAGCCAGAAAATACCGCCCCTGCTCGTTTTCGGCTACGGACCCTGGAATGAACTTCTCAGGCGAGTAGCGTGCCGGGGCATAAATCTCAGGTTCGCCGACCGAGTCACCGGGGCAAAACGCATCGCTGCCCTGGTACACAGGCAAGGTTCCATTGAGAGATCCCGGTGGGCTCGTGCCGGCAGCCCCGCCCTGATGCCTGCGATTGATGCGACTAATCCGCCGGCGCAGCAGAGCGAGCTGTGATTTGAGGTCGGAAGACGTCATCAGGTCCCCAGTTCGGCCAGATACCGTAAAGCGGCTTCTCTGCCTCGGGTTCCCACCTCCCCGATCGGACCGACGCACGAGGGGCAGCCTGCCTCGCACGGACAGCCCTCGATCAACTCACGGCTCTTTGCCAGCAGGTCGGTGCACATTCGAAAGAGCGGCTCGCTCTGGCCGATTCCGCCGGGGTAGTTGTCGTAAAGATACAGATTGGGCTCAAACTGCGGCCTCGGAAAGGTCCCGCTGCCCGCCGGGTCTTCGGTGACCGCGACGCCTAAATCGCGGGGATCGCACATCAGCAGGAGGGCGGCGACGGTGCGCAGCACATTGCCCAGCCCGGCCAGACCGCTCTGCCTCTCGGAGGGCGTAAAGTCATGCAGGCGTTCCAGCAGGGCCTGGGAAAACGACAGCCAGAAGGAAGTGGTGTGCATCTCTTGCTCAGGCATTGAGAGCTGGCCTGCGCCGACGTTTTCGAGCGTGTAGAACTTGACCTTCTTGAAGCCGACAATCTGGCGGTTGATCCGGACCTCGCCGTGCGCCTTGCGGGCCGGGGGCGGAACCGGAGAGCCGCCTGCCTGGGAACCGGAATTCACCTCTGGCGGCTTATCTCCGAGCGGCTCTGATTCGAAGGTGTCGAGGATTTTTACCTGTGTGTAATCGATCGCGTCGGTGAAGTAATCGCAGTTCACGCTTCTCACATACGCCTTGCGTTCCTCGTAGTCGAAGCGCTCGACGTGATACTGCCGCGCCTCGTGCAGGTAAATAGCCTTCTCGTGCAGTGTGGTAAGCGCTGAGGAAAAATCCACTTCGCCGATGATTTTCGGCTCCGCGGTCACGTCGATCACCACAAAGTTGTCGCTAGTGACTTTTCGCAGGCTGATGGCATCGGCGGGATACGATTCCGAGGTCCAGTGCCACGCGTCGCCCGCGAAGTGCAGCACGCCGACCTCCTCCAGAAATTTGCACAGATCTTCCGTTGGACGCCCACCGAAGCTTTCGCCGCTGCGGATCGGCAGCTCGAATGCCGCGCACTTCAGGTGATTCACCAGAATCTCCAGATTGTCGGCGTTGATGCAGCCGTGCTCCGGGGACTGGCTGAAGAAGTAATCCGGGTGTTCGATGATGTACTGGTCGAGTGGCGCGCTCGAGGCCACCAGCACCGCCGCCGAGAGCGCCTGCCGCCGGCCGGCGCGCCCGGCGCGCTGCCACATGGAAGCAATAGCGCCGGGATAGCCGGCCAGGACGACGGCATCGAGCGAGCCGATATCGATGCCTAGCTCGAGGGCATTGGTCGCTACTACAGCCTCGATTTTGCCTTCGCGCAAACCCCTCTCAATCTCCCGCCGCTCTTTCGGCAGGTAACCGCCGCGATAGCCGCGGACGCTCGCCGCCCGCCCCGGCCCCTGCTCGCAGGCGTCTTTGAGATAGGTGACCAGGACCTCCGTCGCCAGGCGATTGTTGGCGAATACAAGGGTTTGCTGGCCGCGCTCGATGAAGCCGCGGGCGATGTTGCGCGCTTCGTGAATATAGCTGCGGCGGATACCTAACTGCTGGTTGACCACGGGAGGATTGTAAAAAACGATATATTTCTCGCCGCTCGGCGCGCCGTTGCGGTCAATCAGTTCCACCGGCTGCTCCACCAGCGCCTGAGCCAGTTCACGCGGATTGGCGATTGTTGCGGAGCAGCAAATGAACTGCGGCTGAGAGCCGTAGAATGCGGCGATCCGCCTCAGCCGGCGCAATACGTTTGCTACGTGGCTGCCGAACACGCCGCGATACGTGTGCAGCTCGTCGATCACGACATAACGCAGGTCGCCAAAAAGCTTGGCCCAACGCGTGTGGTGGGGCAGAATGCCGGCGTGCAGCATGTCGGGATTCGTGAGCACTACATTCGCCCGCTCGCGAATGGCGCGGCGGGCGTCCTGCGGCGTGTCGCCGTCGTAGGTGAAGGCCCGCAGATCGCTGCCCATTTCTTCCGCCAGGGAGTGGAATTCGTGGAGCTGGTCCTCGGCCAAGGCCTTCGTGGGAAACAAATAGAGGGCGCGCCCGGAAGGATTCTCGATGAGAGATTGCAGAACCGGCAGGTTGTAGCAGAGCGTCTTGCCGCTCGCCGTCGGTGTGACAATGACCAGGTTTTTCCCGGCGCGAATCGACTCGAATGCCTCTGCCTGGTGGGAATAGAGGCGAGTTATACCACGTTTGCGGAGCACATCAGCGAGGGCGGGGGAGACAAGCGCCGGAATCCCCGCCCAATCCGCCTGCCGCGCCGGAATCCGCCGAATGGCCGTGACCGGCGAGTCCTCGCGCAGAGCGAGCTGCTCAAACCCCGCCACTACAAGCTCGAGGCGATTCTCCGGCCGGGTGAATTCACTCCGGCCGTTTTTCGGTTCCGGGAAGGTAAGGGGAAGAGACAATGGTCAATCTCCTTCTCTTTTTGTTCGCCTCTGCTACTGTAGTGGATTTTTGCGAGCCGATCAAGGGGGAACTCCAAAAAAGGGGGTGGCTTTTGGCCGGAGACTCGGTAGCGAAAGCAACAGGAAAGCGACGGTCGCCTCCGCGCGCCTGCGGCGCTGGTCGGCTAGCTTTACTAGAGCTTATAATGGCCGAAGAGGATTCTTTTGCAATATCTCTGGCTGGCGATTGTAGTGGTGGCCCTCCTGGTGACGTGGCGATTCGGCGGGTCCTGACGGCCTTCCAAACCCGGCGGTCGGCCGGGAGGGTAGCGGAGGTCGCTCGGCCTGTCAGTTGTTAGCCATTGGGGTCGCGCCAAAAGTCAGGTTGGGCGAATGCCAGCGAATCTTTCCGCCGTATTTGAGCGCTGATCTCCCGCCGTCTCAATTCCGCAAAGGCTTGCCTGTCCGGAGCATATACTCGATGCGCTCTTGTGTTTTCGCTTCCCCGCAAAGGCTCAGGAAGGTCTCCCGCTCCAGATCGAGGAGGTAGCTTTCCGGCACGCTCATCGGCTGCGCGAGATCCCCTCCGCTGAGCACATAAGCCAGCTTCGCCGCGACGTGGCCGTCATATTCGCTGGCATACCCGGCCCGTTGCGCCAGGTATATGGCCATCTTCAAATACGCCAGCCCCGCACGTCCCATCACCGGGATCGTAACCGGAGCGGTGGACGCGGTATAGCCGGTCTGCGCCATTGCCAGAACAGTTTGGCGGGCGTCTTCGATTAAACGGTCCTGGTTCATAGTAACCGGGTCCTCGGGCTGCAAGAGGCGCCATTCGGCCGCTTCGGCCGCGCTCGAGGAGACCTTGGCCATTGCGATCAGCTCGAACACTTCTTTCAAATGCGGAGTCGGATCGGCGTCGGGGGGGATCGTCCCCATCCATCGCCAGAGCAATTCTTTTGTGCCGCCGGCGGCGGGAATCAGGCCGACGGCGGTTTCCACCTGTCCCATATACGTTTCCGCCAGCGCCTGAACTCGCGAGGCGTGCATGGCCAGCTCGGAACCGCCGCCCAGCGTCTGCCCGAAGACGGCGGCCACGACGGGTTTGCGGCAGTCGCGGAGCGCCAGGAAAGCTTGCTGCGTGGCGCGGACGGCCTGGTCAATCTCGTTCCAGCGCTGCGTTTTGCAAAGTTCGAGCAGCCATTGCAGATTCGCCCCGGCGCAGAAATTCCGGCCTTCGTTGCCGATTACTAATCCCTCGTAGCGGGACTCCACTTCCTCCACGGCCGAGCGGATCAGGGAAACGACGTCGGGATCCAGCGTGTTGGCCTTGGAATGAAACTCCAGGCACAAAATGCCGTTGCCGGTATCGAGGAGGCTCGCGCTGGGGTTGGAGCGGAGGGTTTTGTTTCGCTGTTTGAGCGCGGCCAGGCTGGTCACGCCGGGCCTGGGCGGAAGGGGCCTGTAAGCGACGCTGGCGAGATCGAAATAGAAGCGGTCTCCTTGCAGCTCCTTGTAAAACGATGCGCCGCCGGATTGCAGCAGCTTCTGCACCAGCGGCGGCATCGCCTTTCCTTCGGCCTCCATGCGTTGCGTTGATTCAGGAACGCCGATAGCGTCCCATATCTCGAATGGTCCCATCTCCCAATTGAAGCCGTAGCGCATGGTGGCGTCGACGCTGGGAACGTCGTCCGTAATCTCAGGAATGCGGGCGGCTGCGTAGAGCAGGAACCGGCTCCAGGTGTCCCAGAGAAATCGCCCGGCACGGTCCTGCTGCGATAACAAAAATCGGAGCCGGGCCCCCAGGTCTTGAATGTGTCTGGCGGCTTCCAGCGAAGGCAGATCCACAGGCCGCGGCGGACCGTATTCGAAGGTTTCAAGGTTCAGGACGAGGCGGTCTTTGCCCGCTCGCTTGAAAAACCCCTGACCCACTTTGTCGCCGATCCAGCGTTTTTCCACCATGCGCCTTAGAAACTCGGGCGGGGAAAATACTTCGCGCTGCTCATCTTCGGGCACCAGGCGGTATAGGTTCTCGCCAACGAAAACACACACATCGACGCCCACAAAATCGGCCAGACGGAAGGTAGCGGTATGGGGGCGGCCGATCAGGGGTCCGGTAAGCGCGTCTACTTCTTCAATCGTGAGCCCGTGCTTTTGCATGGACTTGAGAAGGTCCATCATGCCGAACAGAAAGAGACGGTTGGCGATGAAATTGGGGCGGTCTTTGGCGAAAACGACGACTTTGCCCAGGCGGCGGTCGCAGAAGTCGCGGAGGCAATCGATGACCTCGGGGCGGGTTTCCGGCGTGGGAATCATCTCGACCAGCCGCATCTGGCGCGGCGGGTTAAAGAAATGCACCCCAAGCCAGTGTGCCCGGAAATCGGCGGAGAGGCCCTCGGCCAGCGACGCGATCGGCAGTCCCGAGGTGTTGGAACTGACCAGCGTCCCCGCCTTGCGATAGCGATCTACTTGGGCGAGCAGGGTGCGCTTGGCCTCGAAGTTCTCCACGACCGCCTCGATGATCCAGTCAACGCCGTCAATCTTCGGTAGATCGTCGGCGAAATTGCCGGTCCGAATGCGTGAGGCGAGCCCGGGCAGGAAGAGCGCGGGGGGCCGCGATTTTTGCATCGCCTCGAAAAGCTGCCGGACAATACGGTTGCGAACCGGTTTGCTCTCGAGCGTGAGGCCCTGCGCGGCTTCCGCGTCGGTCAACCGGTCGGGTGCGATATCGAGCAGCAGCGTTTCCACTCCTGCGTTGGTGAGATGGGCCGCGATGCGCGCTCCCATTGTGCCGGCGCCGAGCACGGCGGCTTTGCGAATGATTCGAGACATGGAGTTGGTTAATCGAAGGGCCGAATTATGAGGATAACAAGTCCGCGGCAGGGGGCGCCCACCCTCGGCGAAGGCCAAGCAGGCGAACCGGCGCCCAGGCCGATTGCGCTGTCTGCCGACCAGCGCAGGCGCTCCTTGCTGCCCGGCTTCCGGAACGAGGCCGGCGGCGGCAGTGGGCGCGGAAAACGCGTTTCGTACCTCTAGGTTTTAACCGGGCTTGCTGGGCTGGACGCGGGTTGGTGCAGCACGTCTAGGATCTCGTGATATAACCGCGTCTTCATCTCGTAACGCTGCGGCGCGCGGGTAATGTAGCGCACGACGATGCTGACGCCCGAAGCCGACGGCCGCAGCTCGACCGCCGGGCTGGCCGAAAAGGGCCGCAGGTCGTACTGATGGGTAACCCGTTCCCAGTCCTGCTCCGCCAGCCGGGCGTCGGCCGCGGTCTCGCGCTCGATGGTCTCCTGGATCTTGCGCGCGATCTCATGAGGATCCCCGGCGGCGGGCAGCGGCAATTGCAGCTCCTCCCACAGCCACTGTCCGGCTGTGGAGAAATTGAAATAGTGGCCTTCGATGGCGAAGCTGTTGGCGAAAGCCACCCGGCGGCCGGTCGGATGTCCTGTGCTGGCCCAATTGCCCATTTCAAGGAGCACGGTCCGCAGCAGCCCGACCTCGATGACCTCGCCGCTAACGCCCTCGATTTCCACCCAATCGCCGACATGGATGCCGTTGCGGCCCATCAGCGCGAACCAGCCGAAAAACGCCACAATAAAATCCTTCAAAACAACCGTCAACCCGGCCGTTGCCAACCCGATTATGGTGGAGGTCTGGCTCGGTGTTCCAAAAATGATGAGCAGAATCACGCCGGCGGCCGCCAGTTGAACGGCAATGCTGGCAATGACCCGCAATTGCCGCAACCGCCGGCGGTCGGTCTGGCGTCCGAAGGCGTGCCGAATCCCTCGGGAAAGCAACAACGAGGCGATGAGGACCGCCAGCACCGCGGCCACTGAATTCAGCAGCAGGTGAAGAACGCCTCGTCGCCTCGCCTCGACCGCGTCGATCCAACTCCGGTAATTCTCGCCGAGCTGCTGAGCGTCCTGAATGCGCTTGTCCAGTTCGCTAAGGCTTTTTCTTTGATCCGAGAGGCGATGGAGGCGTGCGAGCATCGCTTGCATGTCTTCGCCTTCCTGGTTGTCCGAGGATGCGGGTCCCTCCGCCGAAGCCGGGGCCGTCCTGTTGTTTACCAGCTTGTCCAGAGCGTCGTGCTCGCGCAGCAATGCGGAAGCCTTGGCCGCCGCTTGCTGTTGTGCAGCGAGCAACTGGCGTTCCCGGCCGCGCAGGGAGATCCACAATGCCAACTGCTGCCGCAGTGTAGCGGGGCGCGCGGAAGCGGAGACTTTGGGCAGCGCCGCCGGCTGCTGCTGCGCCGCTTCATGTTTCTGGAGCGCTCTCTCCAGCTTGGAATGCCTGTCTCCGCCTTGCCGCGCCAGGTCCTGCTGGGCGTCTTCCAGTTCGTCCTGATCGAGCGCAAGCTGTGCTTTCGCTAATTCGAGTTGATCGATCGCCGAATCCTTGCTGGCTGCTTCCTTCGTTAGTTGCGCGATCCGGGCCTGCCCCGCGGCCACTCGAGATTTCAGCCGCGTCACACGATCGGCCAACTCCTTCAGCGGCCCGCCGGCCGGTACGCTGAGCGCCGCCTCGCGCAGCTCAGTGGCGAAAGCTTGATCCAGCTCATGATCGGCAAGGCGCAGCGCTTCGCGGGCGAAATCCTGCTCCTCCGCGCTATCGGCCTGCGAGGCGAGTCGGCGGGCGGTTTGCCAGAGGTGGTAGTCCACCAAGGGTGCTTGAGCGCGCCCGGCCGGCTGCCTCGCCCCAGCGCGATTCAATCCCTGATCGCGAGTGAGGTATGACGCCGCGATACAGGCAACCAGCAGGCCGGCCAGAAGGGCCGCCAGAGAATCGGTGGAACGCTTTATCAGGGATTGCAAGATACCGCGCATGACGACATGCACCTTACAGCATAAGGGAAGGGTGGCGGGTTGCGCACGGCGCAAGCTTTCCCGAAAGAGCTATTTTCCAAAAAAAGAGAGATAGAGGCGTTCCACAGATTCCCCAGCGATCCGGGCCGGATGGCAACCGTGCTTGCGGCGTTGGGGGCAATGGATGGCCGCCCGAGCCAGATCAGCGTGAAAAACGTGACCACCGTCCCTCCTGCGGCCAGGGAGTTCGTTTTGCCGGCGATGTGCAAGCGGCGCCGATGGCGGCCGCAACACGAAAAGAATCGAGAGCCGACACCGTCCGATAATAGGAGATTTGCGCCTTCGCCGCGATTCCGGCGAAACCAGCCCGTGCGAAACGCCGGCCGGTGCGCGGATCGCCGGCGTCAAGCGGTCATCGCGGCCAGCAGCTTTTCTTAACTTAAAGCGGATGAGCGATGGCGTGGGCCAGTTTGCCGAACGGGCGGAACGCGCGCGCCCACTTGCCATGCTTCTTTTGCGAAATAGCGGGAGGCGGATCCGATTCTCTCCTGGTCAAAGCGGGTATTTCAGACAAGGCCGTCGATTGCGATCGCCGCATCCCTCTCCTATGCGGCGCTTCGGCGGCTCGCGGAGCCGGTTCGGCGGCCTTCGCCTCTTGTCGCGGAGCCGGTGAATGACCGGCCGCGAGGCTCGACGAGCGGCGCGTTTCGGCAGCGGCAGCGCTGCTTACCTCTTTGGCTTGCACAATAAACCGCTGCGGAGCCGGCCCAATGTAGGAGAAGGGATAACAGGTCACCAGGGTCAGTGTAGGCTGCGTGGTCGGCCGCAGAACCTGGGTTTCCCAAGGATCGACAATCATCATGGAATCGACCAGGTATTGATGAGCGCCGCCCGGCGTGAAAATGACAATTTTGTCGTTCTTCTGCGCGCTTCGCAGAGAGTGGAAAAAGGTGTCACGGTGCCCGGCGAGAACCACGTTGCCAGGTTCTCCGGGAAGTGCGCTCCCGGGTAGGTGGCCAACGGAGAGGTTCAACGTCTCGTCATCGGTTCCATTTCGAATGATAGCCGAGAGCCCGAGCCGGGCTATACTGAGACGTCCGATCACACCCGACGACGCGGCCTCGTCCCGGCCGGGCTGCTTCGAGGGTGATGGCCCGGCTGCATCGAAGGGCCGGTGAGAGGCGGAAAAGCTTTCCTGGTGCTCTTCATGATCGGGTACTTCTTCAGCCGCGTGGTAAGAAAGCCGTCTTTGCGTTCCGGTGTTGGCTATCTGAGGCGCGCCGGAGCGCGGCTCGTTGCCGTTCAGAATTCTCCGGTCGAGCTTCCAACTCTGGTATCTTTGCCAAAGCGCCGCGCGGCCGATCTGGAAGCCGCAATAGGCCAGCAGGAACAATCCCGCCCCAAGCGAAACGGGCGCGGCCCAGCGCAGGAAACGCTTTGCTTTCGTCCGGCGCTGGGCCAAATCGTTCATCGCTGATCTCGACCCGCTGAATGGGCCTAAGCAATCCCCTTTGCGAGCCGCCCGAGGACCAAGCCGGCTCCGGTCAGAAGTATGCCTGCGCCTGCTGCTAGAGGAAGCGGACTGGCAGTTTGCGGCATGCGTTCCGGAGTCCGAGAAGGCGGCATGGTTTCGGCTTGCGGATTGGCTTGCGCCGCCGGGGGATTGGCTTCAGCCGGCGGGTTCGCCTGGGCGGTTTCTACCGGCTGCGAAGGAGGCGCAGCCGCGCTGGATCTTTCCGCGGCAGCAGGAGCGGGGCTTGGGTTCGCATTTGCCTGCGCTCCCGCATTTGGCGTTGCGCTCGCCGGCGGCGCCTCCTCCGGAGCGGAAGGAACGTTTTCGTGGGTTACTTGCGCAATTTCGCCGGCCCTTGCCTTTGGATAGGCGAACTCCTGGCCGACGTTGTTGCCGGGATAGAACCACGTTTTCAGAGCTTTGGGCTGGTCGGCGGGCATTTCGTAAAATGCCATCTCTGTTTTACCCGCGGGCTGGAGCCGCTCGTTAGGTATTGCCAGTATGGTAGCGTAAATGTGGTTCTCTTCCAGGTTCATGATCTGAACTATATGCCGGTCGGCCTGTGAGTCGGCCAGCTTGAATACGTATTTGCCCGGCGGCAAGACGGCGCCGGGCACTTCCACCGGCTCGGAAAAGGTGACAACGGTCTTCTCGTTCCATTCGTCGGCCTGGCACGGGACAACGAGGCTCCCGCAAAGCAAACAAAGCAGGGCGGCAAGGATCGCGTTGAATCGAGTCATTGTATTTAGACCTCCTGTTAGGCGCGAGCGGCCGCATGCGCCGCCGATCGGCGGATTGATCGCTCACAAGAAGTGTGTTTGCCTGTTTAGTGCCAGACTAAAAACCCCTGGCGTTTCTAGAAGGTACAGCCCCTGAAGGCCCCGTCTAAACCGGCAATTTTTACACCTATTCGCTTCCGGGGCCCGATCTGTGAGAGAAAGCGGAGCTTGCGCGCTTCGGCGATAGGCCCCAAGCGCGGACCGCGAATGGTCGCCTACATCCTAGTAGTACATGTGAGCATGGGCATGATACTGCATGGCGTTCGGCGCGAGCCTTCGGGCGTGCGGCACGCCGGCCGAAAATACGTGACAGGAGGGCAGTAATCATACAACGCCGAAGCCAGCCGGAAGAAACCACTACGGTGGAACCGGCGCGCAAGGATCCGCCGAAGAGCGAGCCTCCCAGAAAGGATCCGGACCCGAACGAGCCCGGGCGCCGAGACGCCGCTCCGCAAAAGGGTCCCCGGAAGCTTTCTCGCGCCGAAATCGGGACGCCGGCATCTATGGGTCTTTCCAATACACCGCTTTCGTACCATTTCACTCCCGCAAGTCGGTCTGGCATTCGGTGTGCCTCAAGTTCCGTTGAAAGGACAACCGCCATGCTTTGGTATGCCTGGGTTTTTCTCGTGATCGCAATCATCGCCGGCCTTTTCGGGTTCGGTCTTGTAGCGAGCGCCGCTGCTGGAATTGCGAAGGTGCTCTTCTTCATCTTCCTGATCGTTTTTATCATCAGCTTGTTTATGGGCAGGCGAGCCGCCTGAAGCCGGAGCAGCTTAGGTAAACCGGATCTATGGTCAAGAGGGAGCGTGTGCGCGGGCATACACGGCACCTCTGTTGGCCAGAGTCCAGCCGTGGAACTGGCGCTTTTTTCAAGCAACCATTTGGTAGAGACCCCCGCCGAGATACTTGCGTAGAGCGACGACGTCGAGGTCCATGCCGCGACGCGAATACTTCAGCAAGTGGTCGCGGCGGAACTGATTCATGTACTGCGTTACCATTTCCCGCGACGTGCCGACATACCACGCGAGCTGCTCGTGGGTCAGAGGAGGCAGGTGGATGAGGTTCCCATCCGCCTGCTGGCCGAACCGATCGGCCATATGGAGCAGAGCTTTCGCGAGCCGGCGGTGAATTGGGTCAACGCAAAAGCTCTCAATACGATTATTGGCGTTGGCGAGCTTTTGCGCCAGCACGGACAGCAGCGCGGGACCCAGAGCCGGCGTGCGGGCCATCAGGCGTTCCAACTCCGGCATAGTCCAGAGCATCACCGAAGTTTTGTCCACCGCCGTAGCGCGTTCGCTGTCCTGGCGAATGCCCAGAAAACACATATCGCCGAAGAAATCGTCCTTGTGGCAGAAATCAATGACGACTTCTTTGCCGCCTTCGGCGATCCTGCTCACTTTTACCCGTCCTTCAATAATCAAGTGCAGGCCTTCGCGCTGGTGCTCTCTATCGTAGATGACGGTATTTTTTTCGAATTGGCGAATAGGAGTCCGCGGGAGCATCGCGAGCGGATCTTCCGGGACGACGGCAAAGCTGATCAAATTCGGCGCGGGCGACATGAGGGCCTCCTAGCATGAAAATCCCAGTAAGTTGGTGGTTTATAGCAATTTCCAAACCAATGTAATGCAACGAATGCAACTCGGGCGAGTGCAGCCCGGGGTAGGGAAATTCTGTCATCAGGCGGGCGAGCCCGGCGCCGCGGCCGGTAAAATGTTCGCCGCTCAGCATTGGGGAAAATCACAGCAGCACCCCACTCGACACAGGAAATTCTTACATCTGCGGTAATTTACTTCCAGTACTAAGCGGCTCGGCGCAGCTCGGCTGCCGAGGGCAAAAACCGCGTGGGGCTGCGGCGCCCTGGTGCAGTCCTACCTCCGGTAAGCCGTTTCATCGCTTTCCGCTTTGCGACTGGCCGGAAGGCTTCGCCCCATCCGAAGCTCCTCGGCCGCGTGTGCGCACAACTACGATGCATCTGATGCGCTTCTCGAGGCTATGCAAACTGCTTGCCGCAATTGGCGGCCTCAGGCTTGCCCTCGCCGTCCCCACAAAATGCCCATCCGACGCGGATCCCTCAGGAACGACCGCCGCCACACATTCGGAAGATCCCGGCTACAATCAGGAGGATATCGCCGGGGAGAGCGAAGGACGTGCATCAGCCCTGTGAGTTCTTGGCATCCCCGGCCGGCGGTGCCGCGATGCGACAAATTGGCGCGCCGGAACCCGGCGTCCTGAGCTTGGAGGAAAAAGTCGGCCAACTGTTTCTTTTGGCGTTTGAGGGAGCCTCGGCGCGAGAAGCGAGACCCCTTCTTCGGGATTGCCTCGTCGGTAGCATCTATTTGAGTCAGGACAACTTAACCGGCGTGGAGCAAGCGGCAGAACTGCTCTGTGATTTGCAAGATGTGGCGGCAGCCACTCCACATGGCCTGCCGATTTTGGCGGCTTGTGATCAGGAGGGGGCATGGAGCGTGTTGAATCCTCACTCCACGGCTGGACCGGGTGCGCTGGCGCTGGGAGCCGCTGGCGCGGATCTCATCGAGGATATGTTCGCGGTTATCGGGCGCGAACTGCGGGCGCTCGGCATTTTCGCTGATCTGGCTCCGGTCGCCGACGTGAATTCCAACCCTCGCAATCCGATTATCGGGTCGCGTTCCTTCGGCGGGAATGCCCGGAGCGTAGCCCTGGCCGTCGAGGCTGCCGTGCGCGGCCTTCATCGAGGCGGTGTGGTTGCTTGCGCGAAACATTTTCCGGGGCACGGCGATACTGCCCAAGACAGCCATCAGGGCGCCGCCCTGATGGCGAGAGATGCGGAACAGATCAGAAACGGCGATCTGGTCCCGTTTCGGGCGGCCATAGCTGCCGGCGTGGGCATGATCATGACGGCGCATCTGTTGTATCCGGCATTCGATCCCGAGTGGCCCGCTACGCTCTCGCCGGCTATCTTGCAGAATCTCTTGCGTCAGGAACTCGGTTTTACCGGAGTCATTCTGACCGATAGCTTCAGTATGGGCGCAATCCGCAGGCTGTATGATCCCGCTGAAGCGGCCATTCGGGCGATCAACGCCGATGCGGACATGATCATGCTGGCGGAAGAGCGGTATGGCGTCAAGCCGGGAAATTATTTGCGAGGGCAAATGGCGCTCATCGAAAAGGTTTGCTCCGCGGCTCGCGACGGGGTCATACCAGGTGCGCGGCTGAATGAGGCGGTAACCCGCGTGCTCGCGTTGAAGGCCGCGGCAGGTTTGTTCGGAACAGCGCACCCCCGTCGGGGGGAAGCCGTTCGCGTGGTTGGGTGCGCCGCGCATCGCGCCGTGGAACTGGAGGCGGCGCGGGCCGCGGTCGCCGTGGTTCGCACTGTGATGGCCGCGTGCCCCTGGCGCTCGCTTCCGGCAGCCGCTTGGTGGTGGTCTCGCCGGTGGCCCCGACCGCTTATCGGGTGTTTGGTGAAATGCGGGGGATCGGCCCGAACATAACCGAACCGCCGGCGAACACGCTGTTTCGGCAGATCCAGCGCCGGCACGCCTCCAGCCATCTGATTACGATTGCGGATGCCGGCGCGATCAGCGGGCACTGGGAGAATCTGCGGAGCGCCGCGGCGGTCATTGTCGCTACAGAGAACTACCCCCTGCCCGGATTCCGTTTCCCGACCGAATGCCAGAGAGCGGTAATAGAAGGGCTGTTGGCCGCCGGCCTCGATCCGGTCGTCATCGGCCTTCGTGATCCTTACGAACTGCTGGACTTACCGGCCGTCCGAACGTACATCTCGGCCTTGGGATACGCGCCAGTGTGCTCCCAGGCAGCGGTGGAGGTGCTTTTCGGAGAGCGCCCGGCCAAGGGCTGCCTGCCCGTGGAAATATCGTGAAGGCAGCACGACGGCTGACGATCGCTGGCCGCCGGGCGAACGGCTTCCGGCGGGGTCTCGAAAAGTCATTGTGGATATGCCGGCAACTCCCTGCCAACAGCACACGACTGGGCACGAGATGCTTGTTTTGGGGTCCGAGGCCGGGCCTGTCCTAGTCGCCTTCGGCGGCAGCAGGCTGGAGCGGGGAATCCACGGGTCCGCCGGCCACGGGAGCGCCCTGCGCGCCTGGGGCCCTTCCTCTTCGTCCCAACTTGCTGGCATTCCAGTGCTCCACAATGGATGCCATGTACGTGTAAACGACCGGCGTGAGGTAAAGGGTGATCATCTGGGAAAACAGAAGGCCGCCGGCGACGGCGAGTCCCAGCGGACGCCTCGCTTCGCCTCCGGCCCCGTAACCGAACGAAATGGGCAGCGCCCCGAGCAGCGCCGCCATCGTGGTCATCATGATCGGCCGGAACCGGATCAGGCAGCCCTCGTAGATGGCTTCGGCGGGCGTCTTGCCTTCCTTTCTCTCGGCCTCTAACGCGAAGTCAATCTGCATGATCGCATTCTTCTTGACGATGCCAATCAGCATGATAAGCCCGACGAAAGCGTAAATATTGAGGTCGACTTTGAACAACAGCAGAGTGATCAAGGCCCCGAATCCCGCAGAGGGAAGTCCCGAAAGGATTGTGATCGGATGTACGTAGCTCTCATAAAGGACGCCGAGCACGATGTACACCACCATGATCGCTACGGTCAGCAGGATGCCCAGGTTTCGCAGCGAATCCTGAAACGCCTTGGCCTCGCCTTGAAATGTCGTGGTGATTGTGGCCGGGAGATTTCGTTCCCCCACTTCCTTAATCTCGGCGACGGCCTGCCCCAGCGCCACTCCCGGTTTCAGGTTGAATGAGACAGTCACCGAGGGCAATTGCCCGGAGTGATTGATAGTCAGCGGCCCGGCATCTTCCGTGAGCCGCGCAAAAGACGTGAGCGGCACCAGGTTTCCGGCGGCGGACCTGAAGTATAAATGAGGCAGAGAGTCCGGGCGACCCTGATACTGGGGCAGCAGCTCGAGCAGGACCCGGTTCTGGCTGGTGGGCAGGTACATGGTCGTAGCCCAACTGGGCCCATAGGCGTTGTACAGTTCGCCTTCGATCTCGGCCACGTTCAGTTGCAATGCCGCCGCCCGGTCCCGGTCGATCGTGATGTTCATTCGGGGGTTCTTGATTTGCAGATCCGTGGTCACATCCTGCAAACCGGGAAGGCGGGCGATCTCGCGCTCGAGCCGGGCTGCCTGGGCGTAGAGCTCGGCGGTATCTGGCCCCTGTACCGTGAATTGGTACTGGCTTTTTGACATCCGGCCGCCGATCCGAATCGCCGAGGGCGGCGTCAGAAAGGCTCGAATGTTGGGAAAAGTCGCCAGCTTGGGCCGGAGCTCCTCGATGATTTGCATGACGCCAAGCCGGCGCTCCTTGCGAGGCTTCAGCATCACCGACAGATTGCCCGTGTTGCCGCTCCAGCCGCCTCCGATCATGGAAAGAATGGAATCCACGTTGGGATCCGCCTTGATGACATCGGCGATCTTCCTTTGCAACTCGGCCATCTGGTAGAAAGACGTGCCTTCAGCGGCCTCGGTAGAGACGTTGAGCTGATCCAGATCCTGCGTCGGTATAAATCCTTTGGGAACCTTTACGAACAGATACGCGGTCGATCCCAGAACAAGAAGGAAAATCGTGATCATCACCGGGCGGTGCCGCAGCACCCAGCGCAAGCTCAGATCGTAGCTGTGCAGCATGCCCTGAAAAAACCGCTCCGTGGCGCGGTAAAGGCGGCCATGGAGGGCTTGATTTGGGGGCCTCAAAAAGCGGCTGCACAACATCGGCGTCAGGCTGATGGAAACCAGCCCCGAGATGAGGATGGCCACGCAGATGGTTACGGCGAATTCCCGGAAAAGACGCCCTAAAATCCCCCCCATAAACAATACCGGGATGAACACGGCCGCCAGCGACACCGTCATGGTGACGATCGTGAACCCGATTTCTTTCGAAGCGCTGAAAGCCGCCTCCAGCGGGCGCTCGCCGTGCTCGAGGTGCCGGACGATGTTTTCCAGCATCACGATCGCGTCGTCGACCACAAATCCAATGCACAGGATCAGGGCCATCATGGACATGTTGTCCAGGCTGTAGCCAAGCACGTACATGACGGCGAACGTCCCCACAATGGAGAAGGGCAGCGCCATGCTGGGAATCAAAGTAGCTGAGGTGTTTCGCAGGAACAGAAAAATCACCAGGATGACGAGCACCAGCGTCAGAATCATGGTGGACTGCATGTCGTGAAACGCATCCCGGATATTCTTCGATCGGTCGCCGCGGATGCTAAGCTGCACGGCAGGCGGAAGCTGCGCCTGGAACTCGCCAAGCACTTTTTTGATCGCTTCAATGACTTCGATGGTGTTGCTCCCCGGCTGCCGGAAGATTACCAGGTTGACCGCTTTTCGCCTGCCTTCCCGGTCGTAGATCCAGGACTCCTGCTTGTTGTCCTCCACATTGTCGATTACGTTGGCCACCTGCTCCAGACGCACCGGGGCCCCGTTCCGGTAGGCGACCACCACCCGGCGGTAGGCGGCGGCATCGCTGAGCTGGCCATTCGCCAGGACGTTGAATGCCTGGTGCGGCCCGTAGAGCGTGCCGGTAGGCAGATTGACGTTCCAACTCCGTAGAGCGGCGGCAATGTCGTTGAGAGCGATGTTGCGGGCAGCCAGCTTGTTGGGGTCTACTTGCACCCGCACGGCGAACTTCTGCGCTCCCCAAACGTTCACCCGGGCCACGCCGCTGACCATCGAAAGCCGCTGGGCGATGCGGTTCTCGGCGTAATCGTCCAGCACCCAGATCGGCAACGTGGGAGAACTGACGGTCAAAAACATCACCGGTGCGTCGGCAGGGTTGAACTTGAAAAACGAAGGGGGCGACGGCATGCCCGGCGGCAGTAGGGGCATGGCTTCTGCGATCGCGGTCTCCACGTCCACCGCCGCACTGTCCTGGGTGCGCGAGAGATCAAACTGGAGCGTGATCTGAGTGCTCCCGGTGGAGTTAACCGAGATCATCGAATCCAGGCCCGCTATCGTGGTGAACTGGCGCTCGAGCGGCGTGGCGACGGCCGACGACATCGTGTCCGGACTGGCGCCCGGCAGGCTGGCGAATACAGACAGCGTGGGAAAGTCGACCGTTGGCAGATCGGCCACTGGCAAAGCACGGTACGCCAGGACGCCGAAAAGGGCCACAGCGAACATCAGCAGGCTGGTGGCGATCGGGCGCCGGATGAAAGTTTCGGAAATGTTCACAGTCCCGTCCTGCGGGGCCCTCTAGCTAAGGCGTTGCCTGCCAATTTTTGTTACTTCCGGCTGGGTTTTCTCTCCCCGAAGAGCTCGGCGGATGTGGGATCTCCACATCGGATAAAGTTTATCAAAACGGGAGGCTTTAATCCCGGCGTGCCGCGGACCGCTGCCCGGGATCCTCGCCAGATTGGGCGCATGAGGAAAGCCAGGCGGCGGGCCCCGAGCCCTTGGACGGAAACGGCGCGGCGAAGTAAGCCGGAGCGGGATCGAGTTACTAAGACTGCCGGGAATCGCCTTGGGCGGCGGATCGCCCTGCGGCCGATGCCGCCTTCGGGTACTGACGCCAGGCAGATCACCCGCTCACAAACGACCCCAGCTCTTGCGGCCGCACCGCCCGCAGCTTTCTGGTGCGAGAGAAGGTTGTGCATCGCTCCGGTGGAAGACCCAAAAGCCTCGCCGGCCCGAGCCTTGTGAGTCCCCAACGGCTTAATGCGTGGCCTGAGTCTCCATCTGCTTTTTCTTTTCGCGCTGCTCGCGCAGAACGGCTTTGCGGCTGAGCTTGATCTTGTTGCCCTCGAGCGCCAGCACCTTCACCAGAATCTGGTCGCCTTCCTTTAACTCGTCGCGCACATCCCGAATGCGGTGCTCCGCCACCTCGCTGATGTGGAGCAGACCGTCAGTGCCGGGGAAAATTTCCACAAAAGCCCCGAAATCGACCAGCCTCACCACTTTGCCGAGATAGGTCTTGCCAACCTCGGCTACCGCCGTGATGTCGCCGATCATCTGCATCGCCTTGTTGGCCGACGCTTCGTCGGACGACGCGATGTGGATCGTGCCATCGTCGTTGACATCGATCTTCACCCCGGTCTGTTCGATGATAGCCCGGATTACCTTGCCGCCCGGCCCGATCACGTCGCGAATCTTCGACGTCGCGATGTTCATGGTGTAGATCCGCGGCGCGTACGGAGAAACCTTGACCCGAGGCTCGGCAATGGTTTGGAGCATCTTGTCCAGGATCAGCAGCCGGGCAGTGCGGGCCTGCGCCAGCGCTTTTTCGAGGATCTCCGTTGACACGTTCGGAGTCTTGATGTCCATTTGCAGCGCCGTGATGCCGTCGCGCGTGCCGGCCACTTTGAAGTCCATATCTCCATAATGGTCTTCGGCCCCGGCGATGTCGGTCAGCACCGCATATTTATCCCCCTCTTTCACCAGGCCCATGGCGATGCCGGCCACCGGCGCCTTAATGGGCACACCGGCATCCATCAAGCTCAACGTCGCGCCGCATACCGTTGCCATAGAGCTCGAGCCGTTGGATTCCAGAATGTCGCTGACCACGCGTACGGTATACGGGAAATCCTCTTCCTCGGGGATCATCGGGGCCAGGGCGCGTTCGGCAAGCGCCCCGTGGCCGATTTCCCGCCGCCCGGGCCCCCGCAGGAAACCGACCTCGCCCACCGAAAAGGGCGGGAAATTGTAGTGCAGCATGAAGCGCTTGAAGCTCTCCGCTTCTTCCAACAGCTCCTGGCGCTGCGCATCTTCTTTCGTGCCCAGTGTCGCTGTTACCAGAGCTTGCGTTTCGCCCCGAGTGAACAACGCCGACCCGTGAGTCCGCGGAAGCACGGCCACTTCGCAGGAAATCGGCCGGATCTGGTCAAAGCCCCGGGCATCGGGCCGGCGGTGCCGCAGAATCACGTCTTCACGGAAGATTTTTTCCTGCAACGCTTCGAAGATCTTCTTGGCTTCCGCGGCCTTCTCCGGCTGCTCGGCGAAGCCGGCCAGCACCTGATTTTTTAGCTCGCGTACGAGTTCATGGCTTTCCTGCTTGGGATGCTTGGCTGTGTCCAGAGCATCGCGAAGCGAGGCCCCGAATTTGGTTTCGATTTCGGTGTAGAGCACCTGATCGAGAGCCGGCGGCGTAACCTTGCGCTTCGGTTTCCCGACTTTTTCGGCCAGTTCCCGGATCGCCGCTACGATCTTTTTACAGTTTTCGTGGCCGAAGTTGATAGCTTCGATCATCTTGGCTTCGTCCACTTCCGATGCGGCTGCCTCCACCATCACGATGCCCTCTTCGGCCGCGGCCACTACGATGTTGAGCTTCGATTCCTTTAGCTTTGCGTATCCCGGAACGGCGATGAGCTCGCCGTCCACCAAGCCGACGCGCACGGCGCCGATGATGTGCAAAAAGGGGATATCGGAAATCGCCAATGCCGCTGACGCCCCGACGATGCTCAGCACGCTCGGGTCAAACTCGGGGTCCGCCGAGAGGACCATGGCGATGATCTGCGTTTCACAATGGAAGCCCTCCGGGAACAAGGGCCGAATGGGGCGGTCGATCAACCGGCTGGTGAGAATTTCCTTCTCGCTCGGCCGCCCTTCCCGTTTGATATATCCGCCGGGAATGCGCCCGGCTGCATACGTGTACTCGCGGTAATCCACCGTGAGCGGAAAAAAATCAATTCCTTCCCGGCCCTCCTGGGCCGCGACCGCGGTCACCAGGACCGCCGAGTCGCCCGAACGCACCAGAACGGCGCCGTTCGCCTGTTTGGCTATTTTGCCCGTTTCGAGCGTCAGTGTACGTCCACCGACTTCAACTTGCGTGGTTTGCGTCATCTATTACTTTCTCCTGCGGGCTGCACCCAGTAGGGGATTGACCGGCGGCCGAACCACGGCGCACGGCTGACAGCCTGCTGTTTTGATCGTGTCAGCGAAATGGAAGCGGATGGTTTTGAAGAGGCGAGACGTTTGATTTGAGCCGACAACTGGCCGCAGCTCTCACTGAGCGTCGCGTAGCCAATTCCAATGTCAGAACCGATCGCTGAATGCTAACGGCGAATTCCCAGCTTCTGGATCAAGGCTTTGTATCGTTCGGCGTCGTACGCTTTCAGATAGGTCAGCAACCGGCGTCGTTTGCTCACCAGCATCAGCAGCCCACGCCGGGATCCATGATCGCTCTTATGCGTCTTGAAATGTTCCGTCAGTTGCTGGATGCGCTCACTCAAAAGGGCGATCTGCACTTCCGGCGAACCGGTATCCTTGGCATGGGTATGATACTTGGTGATGATACTTTGCTTTGCTTCTTTCGCCAGTGGCATTCTCTGGTTCCGTACTCCTTCTCAGCTTCTATTTCGCTTTATTACTCCCTTAGCATAGCACAACCGCTCGCTGCGAGCCGGCCGGGAAGCCGTGTTTTGAGAAATTTACGCTAAGAGAGATTGCTGGCGCCGGATCTGCCCGGCCAGATCGCGGTAGATCTCGGCCAGAAAACAGCGGTCCACATCCAGCACGGCCACAGCCCTCGGAGGTATTGTCTCCACTGCTGCTGCCGCCGCGTTCTGCTGGGCCCGACCGCTGCGGGTGTCTGCAATCCAGGCATCGGCGAGCTTGCGTGCCGTGTGAACGATCACGATCACGGCGAGAGGCGCCGCCGCGAACGGGACCGTCCAGGGATCGGCCCAGTGCTCCGCGACGGCCGGAAAGGGGGGCGGAAAATTCCACGCCTCCAAGAGCCATCTCCCCGCTGTCCGGGACTCCACACCAAAAACAATTCTTTCGGCTTCTTCGGCCCCTATGTGGCCGGCCAGGCGCAGTGTTTCCTCGTAACTCTCACGGAACTGCGACAAAAAAACGAGCTCGCCAATGTTGTGCAGCAATCCCGCCAGCAGGACCTCTTCGCAGTCGCACCGCAGCAGCCGCTCGGCCATGCACCGCGCCGCCACAGCCGTCACCAGCGAAGTTTCGCGGATCTGGCCGGCCGCCGGCTTGCGGCTTGAGAGCATGCCTAGAAGTTCCTCGCTCAGGAACCGCCGCAGCAGCATTGCAATTCTGTCACGGCCCAGCAGAGTAAGGGCCAGCGAAATCGTGCGCACCTCGGAAGGAACCGGAAAATAGGCTGAATTGACCAGTTTCAGGATCCGGCTGGCCATGGCTTGATCGGAGCAGATCACCTGGTGAATGTAGTCGGTACGGGAATCGGGATCTTCGAGCAGACGCAAAGCTTTTTGCAGCGGAGGATAGAAGGCCGGCAACGCCTGAAGACGCGCAATCGCCCGCTCAACCCGGCGGGGCCCGACCAAAGTTGCCGATGCCGCTTCGCAAGCCCGGGGGGCCAAGATCCTCACTCCCCTTCATATCGGCAGAGTAGCGACCTGGGATCATGCGATATCCTTTGACGATTTCCGGAATCGCTCGTCCTCAGCCCTCCAGGAGTGCCGGTTCCTCTTGCGCGTCCGGCGTTGGCTTGGCCTGGGGCGCTGGAGTGCCGGGCGGTTCCGCGGCGTTTCCGCAATGAGGAAACAGCGGCCCGCACGGCGGATCCCGGCGCACCTGGATCGCTCAGCCCGCCCGGCTCCGGCTCACCGGATGCCCCGCTTGGCCTTCTCGCGAGCGAGCCATTCCTCGTACTCTTTTCGCAGTGCGGGATCGCGGGGCGTGGAGTAGATTTCGCTCGACTTGTATTTGCCGGTTCTGAGCTTTTCCTTGGTCCACTCGTCGTGGAGCTGGGTCACTTCGGCCCTTTCGACCACGCGCTGGACCAGGTGCGGCGGAATGAAGGTGACACCCTCGTTGTCGCCGAAAACCACATCGCCGGGCATAACGGTCACTCCGCCGATGCGGATCGGGACGTTGATGCCAGTCAGCATCACGTTGCCGATCGCTGTCGGATGCACGCCCCGGATGTATGCCGGCATGCCGATCGGCTCGATGCCTTCCAGATCGCGCACCGCTCCGTCAATCACCATGCCCGTGCCTGTAGCCGCGTACACCGCGGTGGCTAGATTGTCGCCGACAAACGTTCCGTTTTCGATTTTGCCGAACAAATCAACTACGATCACATCGCCCGGCCGGAGCATGTCTATGACGCGCTGGTTTTGCGCCGGCCCCATTCCCGCCGCCTTGGCGTCGGCATTAATGATGTCATTCACGTCGGCCCGCACCGGCATGAACTGCGCCGTCACCGCGCGGCCGATGAGTTTTTTCTGCGGATGTAGAATGCGCCAGCCGCCTTCCCACTGGTTTGGGTATCCGGCGTTTCGCAGTTCGCCCCAGGTTTCTTCCGAGCTGCAATTTTGCAGGCGTTTTAGCCATTCATCAGGGACCTTCGGCCGGCCGTCCTCGAAGCGCTCAAACGGATTGAGCCGGGTATATTTGATCAACAGATCCCGGCTAAACACCGTCATTTGCGCCGGCAGGCCGTAGGATAGCAAAACAAGCAGAATCGCAAGTTTCTTCATGGGCTGGAATTTACCACATTCCAAAACAGGCCGTGCGGCAGTGGGGAGAGCGGGCGAAGGGCGGGCGCCACGCAATTTCTAGTTGACACTCAGTTGCAAATAGGTTTAAATAGGCCTTTCGCCAGTTGCAACTCAGTTGCAGATGCAAGCGGCCATCCAGACGCTTCGAATGGAGAAACTGCTGTTTTGGAAGTGACTGGCCGCGAGGAATTGTAGTAGAGACTTCGCTTTACGGAGAGGGTATCGAGTAACAAGTTAAAAACGCAGGGAGGCCGGGCGGCTGACTTTTGGCGAAGCACCACCCGGCCTCCGGACCGGCAAACCCGTAGGCTGACGATCCCTTCCATTCTAGGTTCGCCGGCCAGGGTTTTCAAGAAGAGGAGAAAAACGGATGACTGCGAACCGAATTGGGAAATTTGTGTTCCGGGCCAGGAGACACGCCTGGGCCTTGCTACTGGCTGTCTTCCCGGCTCTGCATGCGGCCGAGGGACCCTACTTCGTCACCTATAGCCACGACATGGAGGAGCCGGGCAGCCTGGAGATATCGGCTTCTCAGGTTGTGGGGCGTCCCGACGGCGGTCATAGGTTTGTAAACGCTCTCACGGAGTTCGAGTACGGCTTGAAGGGCTGGTGGACCACCGAAGTGTACCTCCATGGCCAGACGACGGCTCATGACAGCACCGTGTTCACCGGCTATCGCTGGGAGAACCGGTTCCGCCTGCTGGCTCGCGAGCATTGGATCAACCCGGTGCTCTACGTCGAATTTGAAAACGTGAACGGCGCCGACCGCAGCTTGCTGGAGGTGGTCGGGTTTGACGGCCAGGAGGATTTCCTGGAACCGAATGCAGACGCCCGCGGTGAGAAGGAGCGGGAATTGGAGGCGAAGCTGATACTGGGCAGCCATTTCCGCGGCTGGAATATCTCCGAGAATTTCATTGCCGAGAAAAATCTCGCGCACGCCCCTTTCGAGTTCGGCTATGCGGTTGGCGTGAGCCGGGCGCTGGCCTCGGCTGCTCGTCCCGAACGTTGCCGCCTTTGCCCCGAAAACTTCCAAGCGGGCATCGAGCTATACGGCGGGCTGGGCACACACGAGCATTTCGGTCCCGTAGGCGACACGGCCCACTACATCGCTCCGGTTGTCGCCTGGCAACTGCCGGGCGGCGCCTCGTTGCAGATCTCACCGGCCTTTGGGCTGACTGGATCGAGCGTTCCCTTTCTCCTGCGTTTTGGCGTGTCCTACGAAGTCGCGCAATTCGGCCGCGTAATCAACCGAATGTTCCGCTAATTTATGACAAACAAAATTTGGCCAGCATCGCTGATCTGTGCTGCCATGGGAATCACATTGGCCCAGACCGTCGTCTCTAGCCGGCATTCGCGGTCGCCCCTCCAGCGCGCCGGAACCGTTTTGCAGTCTGCAACCAACCCGTATCAAGGGAATCGGGAGGCTGAAAGGGCGGGCGCGAAGCTGTTCCGGCGATATTGCGCCGCTTGCCATGGAGAGGATGCCCGCGGGAATGGCAAAGCGCCGCCGCTCCTCTCGCCCGAAGTCGGCGGCGCCATGCCGGGCGCGCTGTTTTGGGTGCTGCGCAACGGCTCGCTGGTCTCAGGAATGCCTTCCTTCTCGAGGCTTCCCGAAGCCCAGCGCTGGCAGATTATCGCGTGGTTGCAACGCCTGAACGCAGGCGGGTCTGAAACGGCTGGACCGCCGCGCCGCGCCGAAGCTCTCTGTGGCTACGGGCCACAACGCGGCCTTTAGCGCTTGTAGCCGATTTTTCGCAGCAAATCCCTGCGCCAGGCGGCGTCAGAGGGGCCTTCTATTGCTTTCGGCGGCGAACCGTCTACAACTCCGAGGATGCCCCGGCCCTGCTCGGTCTGGGCAACGATCACCTCCAGGGGATTCGCTGTCGCGCAGTAGATCGAGCAGACTTCGCTGACGTCCTTGATGCGGTTCAGAATGTTGATCGGATAGCCGTCCCGCAGCATAATTACAAAAACGTGGCCCGCCCCGATCGAGAAGGCGTTCTCCGCCGCGGCCCGTTGCAGTTCTTCGTCGTTGCCATCCACCCGTGTCAGGCAGGCGCCGGACGCTTCATTGAAGGCGACGCCAAACTTCATCCCGGGCGCCGTGGTCACGATCGCTTCATAAAGATCTTCCACGGTTTTGATGAAATGCGTCTGGCCTACGATAACGTTGGCAGCTTCGGGTACGGTGATCTTTACACTGACAAGTTCCATGGCGGTTTCGCCCATGTTACCATCCTGGAGACGCGTGTAACGCAACCAGGCCCTTCGGGTAAGCAAGCTCGGTTTGCAGCGGCCGGCGGGCTTGGGACAGGAGGAAGCAGGTATGCGCAAGTCATGGCTGGCGGCTGCCGGAGGGATCTTGATTGCGATTGTGGCCGGCCGGGGACAGCAGCAGGAAGTCGAGAAGCTGGCGCCGTTTTACCCCACGCCGGAAGCCGTGGTCCAGAAGATGCTGGAGCTCGGCGAATTGAAAAAGGGGGAGTGGCACTACGACTTGGGCAGCGGCGACGGCCGCATCGTCATTATGGCCGCGCAGAAGTTCGGAGCGCATTCGGTGGGGTTTGAGATCGATGATTCTCTTTATCAGCGAAGCATGGCGAAGATCAAAGATCTGGGTCTCGAAAAACTGGCAACCATCCGGAAGCAGGATCTCATGACGGCTGATTTCTCCAAGCCCGATCTGATTACCGTATATCTGTTGCCCACCTCCAACGACAAGATCCAGCCGCTTCTCGAAAAAAGCATGCATAAAGGCTCGCGTGTAGTCTCACACGATTTCGAGTTCCGCGGCTGGAAGGCGGAAAAGACCATCAACATCGAGGATGACGATCAGGGCGACATCCGCACCCATACGCTTTACCTCTACCGCCGGTAGGCCGCCGGGACCGTAACCATCCCCTCCGTTCCGGTACAACGCCTTCCGCCAGCGCGGCCGGGGCCTTGTGCTGCCAGGGCGGCATGAGTTTTGATTAGATTTGTAATACAGCCCTTTTTGAAAGTGACTTAAGAAGAAAATAGAAAGTATTTCTTGCTATCGCCGGGCAGGCGAGACGACCCATACCCGAGCCTTGGCCGGCCGTGCTGTGGTTGGCGATTGCAGGGCGCTACTGCTTGGAGCGCTCCCGCGTGTCCCCGGAAGGGACAAGGCCGGGCTCGCCGGGCGTCGATCGATGCTTTGGGAGCTGTTTCCCTCCTCGGTGCGATTCACCATAGACGGGTTTCTGTTTTTGCAACCAAAATCGAGTCTGCCGATCCAATTGGGCACGAGAGGGTTTGCCCATGACGGCTGTCGCGCTGTTTTTGATCGGAAGAATTCTCTTTGGCGTCTTCTTTTTGGCCAGTGGTTTGCACCATTTTGCCGATGTCCACAACATGAGCGCCTACGCGCGCAGTAAAGGCACTCCTGCGCCGTGGCTTGCCGTGATTGCCACGGGCGTACTGCTCATCGCAGGCGGAGCCAGCATCCTGCTGGGGGCTTATCCCATTCTGGGAATTGTTTTGCTGGGAGTCTTTCTTGTCGGAGTCTCGTTTGTCATGCACGCGTTCTGGGCCCTACGCGACCCGCAACAGCGGGCTGCCGAAAAGGTACACTTCCTCAAGAACATGGCGCTTCTCGGCGCTTTGTTGATGTTCCTGCTAATTCCGGTCCCCTGGCCGTTGAGTCTCCACTTTGGCTTGCCGGTTCCGTAGTTGGCCCGGCCGAACGCGGGCTCAGCCGCAGGCCCGGAGAAAATCAAAGTCGCAGCCCTGGTCGGCCTGGGTCACATGATCGAGAAACAACTTGCCGTAGCCGCGTGTATAGTGCGGGGCCGGCGGCCGCCACTGTGCCCGCCGGCGATTCAGCTCCTCTTGGGAAACGCATAGGTCGAGCCGACGGGCTTCCACATCGAGAGAGATTTCGTCGCCGGTCCGGACCAGCGCTAACGGACCGCCCACAGCCGATTCCGGCGCGACATGCAGCACGTCGGTTCCGAAGCTGGTGCCGCTCATGCGCGCGTCGCTGATGCGCACCATATCGTCGACGCCCTGCTTCAGCAACTTAGCCGGGATCGGCAGGTGGCCCCACTCCGGGAAGCCGGGGCCGCCTTTCGGGCCGGCGTTTTGCAGCACCAAGATTGAATTCGCGTCAACTGCAAGCGCCGGATCGTCGATGCGCGCCTTCAGGTCGTCATAGTTGGCAAACACGACAGCGCGGCCGCGATGGCTCAGCAGGCGCGGGGATGCCGCCGTCTGTTTGATGACCGCGCCGCTGGGAGCCAGGCTGCCGTAGAGAATGGCTGTGCCTCCTTCCGGGGCCAGCGGCTGATCGAGGGGACGGATGACGTCGCGGTTGGTGGAGCGCTCGACCCTGCGCAAGTTCTCTTCCAGGGTCCGGCCGGTGGCCGTGAGCACTGTGGTGTCCAGCAGAGGCGCGAGCTCTTTGAGCACGGCCGGCAGGCCGCCCGCGTAGAAGAAATCTTCCATCACGTAAGCGCCCGAGGGTTTGACGTTTACCAGGAAGGGCGTCCGGCGCGACAGGCGGTCGAACTCGGAGAGGGGCAGCTCGATTCCCAGCCGCCCTGCTATCGCCACCAGATGCACGACGGCGTTGGTCGAACCGCCGATCGCCATGTCGGTTTTGATCGCGTTCTCGAAAGCCGCCCGCGTCAGGATGCGCGAAGGACGCAGGTCCTGGCGGATCATCTCGACGATCTGTGCTCCGCTCGCCTCCGCGAGCTGGTAGCGGCGCGAGTCGACGGCGGGGATGGCCGCGTTGCCCGGCAGCGTCATTCCCAGAGCCTCCACCAGGGCGGCCATGGTCGAGGCGGTTCCCATGACGGTACAGTGGCCCGCGCTGCGCGCGATGCAGCCCTCAATTTCGCACCATTGCTCCTCGGTCACGCGTCCGGCGCGCAACTCCTGAAAATACCGGCGGCCGTCGGTGCCCGATCCCAGCACGTTTCCCTTCCAATTACCAGCCAGCATAGGGCCGCCTGTCACCATAATGGCCGGAATGTCCGCTGAGGCGGCGCCCATCAGTTGCGCCGGTGTTGTCTTGTCGCAGCCGGAGAGCAGCACCACGCCGTCAATCGGGTTGGCGCGGATCATTTCTTCGACGTCCATCGCCATCAGGTTGCGGAACAGCATGGTCGTGGGCTTCATGAAAAGTTCGCCCAGGGAGATGGTCGGAAACTCAAGCGGAAATCCGCCCGCGGCCCATACTCCTCGCTTGACTGCTTCGGCCACCTGCCGCAAGTGGACGTTGCAATTGTTCAGTTCGCTCCAGGAATTGCAAATGCCCACCACCGGCCTGCCGCCGAAAACCTGCGCGCCGAAGCCTTCCGAGCGCAGCCAGGCCCGCCGGACGCTGGCTTCATAGGCGGATCCGCCGAACCATTCCTGGCTGCGCAGTTTCTTTGCAGGCATAGTCTGAGTTCCGCCAGGGCGGACTTTTCACATTATCAGATTCGCCCCGGCGAAGCCCCAGGGGGTTACCACGCCCCGTTGCTCTCCAATAATTTCCGCCGGTGCAGTGTACTCGAAGATGTTTGCACAGCAGAGAGACGCGATCGGTCGCTTGCGGGCCCCGCTGCCGACCCGGCAGGAAAGCCGGTGCTAAGATACGGGGCATGGCCCCGCGATCCGTGATTGAGGATGGGAGGAGCCGATTATTCCGGAGATGAGGCGCCGGCGATTCCTCGGACAAATTCTGGCGGCTCCTTGCCTGATTCCCCACCTTTGCGCACAGACGCCCGAGCCGCCGGTCGAGTGGGTCTGCCCGATGGATCCGGAAGTTCGCAGCAAGGGTCCGGGGAAGTGTCCCAAATGCAATATGGATCTCGAACCGGACCTTCCGGATCCGGTCGAATATCCGGTCAAGACCGCGATTTTTCCGCCGACCTTCCATGCCGGCCAGAAAGTGCGGCTCGAGATCCAGGTGCTCGATCCGGTTACCGGCCGGCTCGTGCAGAAGTTTCGTGCCGTGCACGAAAAGCTGTTTCATCTGTTTTTGATCAGCCAGGATTTGCAGTTTTTTCTGCATGAGCACCCGCAGCTTACGGACGACTCCGTTTTCCGCCTTGAAACGCGGCTTCCCAAACCGGGCCGCTATCGGCTGTTGTGCGACTTTTATCCCGAGGGCGGCACACCGCAGCTTGTGCCGGCAACGCTCATCGCGCCGGGCGCCGGGGCTCCGCCGCAGTTGACGCCCGATCTCGCTCCGAAGCACGCGGTCAATCTTGACGTCCGGCTTTCCACCGAACCCGCCCAGCCCATCGCCGGCCAGAAGACGCTGCTTTTGTTCCACTTGCAGCCGTCCGAAGGCCTGGAGCCTTATTTAGGGGTATGGGGGCACCTGCTGGCCGCGAGTGAGGATCTGATCGATCTGATCCACGAACACCCTACAATTGCCGACGGCGGGCCACAGGTGCAATTCAACCTGATTTTCCCGCGTCCGCAAATATACCGGATTTGGGTCCAGTTTCAGCGGCTCGGCAAAGTGAACACGGCGGTGTTTACTGTACCGGTTGCGAGGCTGCAATGAGAAGCCGGGCGGCAGCGCCCTCGCAGCGAATCTCGGTCCCCTTGGGCAGCTTCAGGGCCTCGCGGAAGTAGTACGTCTTCGGCTGGCCAGGTCGGAAGTCGCGGATCCAGATCAGCGGGGCGACGCCCCCGCCCGGGATGTGCGCCGTCGCTTGCACAGATCCGCTCGGCTCGATACCGAGCGCGGTCGTTTGACGATCCAGTCGTACCACGCCTTTGATCGGTACGGGCTCCGACGGTGGCGGGTCGGGCGGCCGGGGAATGAAATCCGGCGGCGGCACTAGATACATGGGTTCTCCTTCCGGCGCGCCGCCTTCCACCCAGTTCACGATCAACTCGATTTCCACTTCCGAGAGACTGGCGTCGTTCTTGAAGCTGCCAAAGCCTTTCACCGGGCCCCACGGCGGCATGCGTCGTTCAAGCACTTCTTCTTTGATCGCCTTCGCCCAGGGGCGTGTCTGGTCGTAGGTGAGCAGCGGCATGGAAGGCCCTTCTTTGCCGTGGCAGGCGAAACAACGCCTGTAAAAAATGCGGGAAATTTCGCGGGTCCAGGTGATTTTGGTCGTGATGGGGTCGTGAGCGCGGCATAGTCCGGCGCCCAGGGAGAACAGCAGCAGGCAGCGAATACCCATCTTTCTGCTCACATCAATTCCCGCCGGCTGTTTCGCCGGAATGCCCACCCGCGGGCTTGGTCTGCTTCTTCAGCAGGGTCTCCGGATTTTTCTGGGCGTCGAAGGCCACATCGAAAAAGCCAGCCATCATCTCATCCCAGCTCTGGTCGCCCCATCGAACCTCTTTGGTAGGATCGGGGTTTTCCGGATTGTTGGCAGAGTTGTCGTAATGCGCCGTACACTCGATCCGGGCGCCCTTGGTCAGCGCGCGCGGCTCCTGGAGGTAGTAGGAGAGCTGCCAGCTAAAACTATATTTCGGAACCCGAAGCAGAATCTCCGACCGGCCGTCCGGATAGACGAGGCGGTACTCGAAGTCCTTTCCGCGCAGGTGCATGTGCGGCAGCATGGCCAGCAGCGCCGCCGTATCTTGAAACGTGATATCGGCATGCACTTCGTAGTTGGGATCCCCCGGCGGGATAGCGAACTTCCGGTTTTGCACCGCGAGAGTGAGAACGCGTTCGGCGGGTGTTTCCTTCGCAAAAGTCAGGCCGATGCGGGTACGATCGGTTCCCGCCTTGCCGTTCGCCGTATAGTGCATCTGGAAGACGAAATCGGAGCCGGCTTTGATCAATTTGCCTTGTCCGGGTTTCAGAACTTCGGGCATGCTTCCCGGAGCGAAGCCGACCAGAAATTCGCCCTCGGTCTCATCGCCGTCGCGCCGCCCCGCGCCCTGCTTCTTAGGGACAAACGGAACGCCGGGCTTCGCCTCGCGCAGCCATTTCGATCCGGGAGGCCGCACGAAAGCGATCATATGGTGTACGAGGGCGCGATTCCCAGGCCGGACTTCCGCCATCTGCACCCACTTGTCCTCGGTGAAGCCGCCAGGAATCACTATGTACTGGTAATCAATCGTCCCGGACGCGGGCACGTGAAATTCGGTGGGCATTTCGACAATGGCGTCAGGTTGGCCGATATTCCATCCTTCGATGAACTTCCGGGGCGGGGGGAGGTCCTTCGGGTCGCCTTCCGGAGCGCCGTTTTCAGCCCAGGACGCGAGGGTACTGATGTCGGACTGGGAAAGAGAGCGGTCGTTGGCGAATTTTCCGAAGCGTGGATCGGCGAACCAGGGCGGCATCTTCCTGAGCAGTACGGATTCGCGAATCGCCTTAGCCCAGGGGCGCGTCTCCCGATAAGTTAAGAACGACATCGGGGCGGCTTCTCCCGGCCGGTGGCACGTCTGGCAGTGCTTCTGCAAGATCGGCGCAACATCGCGGCTGAAAGTAACGGGAGAAGGGTTGGTCGCCGCGGCGATGCCACCGGCTGCGAGCGCGGCGATCAAACTGCGAACAATCATACTCGGTCTCCGCTCGTTTCAATATAGGGTAGACGAGCGTACGGCCGCAACGGGCATTGGTCTCGGACCGCGCAGCGTTCGCAATGATCATCAGCCGGGGCATGCCGGGCCAACATCGCCGCGCTGCGAGAGCGACCGCCGGCTCTGCAAAACGATAATCGCGGACCTTGCCTTTCGCCGTTATTGCGGCCGGCGCGAAGTTACCGCAGGCTTGCGCGCGATCACCGTCGCGAAGACCTTGCGACTTTCACCGGGGGCGGGGAATTCGTCATAGCGAGCCTCCTCGATCACCCAATCCGAGAAGTCCTCAGCCAGTTCATCCCGTCGGAAGAGGCAATACGCTCCGGGAGTGAACATGTCCATATACGTCGTGCCCTCAATGAGCACATTGATGATCGCGCATCCCCCGGCGCGGACGTGCTTTTTTATTTCGGCGAGCAGGCGGAGCGCCTGGGGCCTGGGGAAGAACATCAACAGCCCGATCGCGACAATGGTGTCGTAGTCGAGTTGGATCTGAACGCCGGCCAAATCGGCTTCCAGCGCGCTCACCGGCAAGCGCTCTCGTTCCGCGGCGTCGCGAATTCTGGCGATCGCCGTAGGGCTGGCGTCAATGGCGGTTACGGCACAGCCGCGGCGGGCGGCTGCAAGGGTCAGATTACCGAGGCCGCAGCCCAGGTCCAGCACGGCGCCGCGGATGTACTCGAGCGCGAGCCGCTCGAACGGGTTCAACTCGAACTCGTGCCTCTCGACCTGTCGTCGAAATTGGCGCTCGAAAAACTCGACCGAGCTCGGCATCCGGTTGTGTGCAATTCCTGCTCTCATTCTAGGTCCGGACGATAGGAACCGGAAGGCGCCGGCCGCCACCCGCGAGAGCCGCCGATACGAGCAAAAGAGAGGGAATATCTTTCCCGGGGGCGCACCGGATTGCTGGGCGCGCTGCCGGCTTCGGGGAAACGCCGTTTTGCCCTCGCCTTTGCTATTCTTGGGGGAAATCCGGTTGCAACGAAGCGGCTTGAGGACGGCGGTTATGAGAACTTGCCTGAGAATTTGCAGCTTCCTCTTGGTTGGCGCCTGGCTGGCGGGCGGTGCGCGCGCCGAGTATAAGCCCACGGCCGCTAACCTCTCTGCGCGCGAGTGGTTTCAGGACGCCAAGTTCGGAATGTTCATCCACTGGGGCGTTTACAGCGTTCTGGGAGACGGGGAATGGGTGATGAACAACCGGAAGATGACGGTCGAGGAATACGAGAAGCTGGCGCCACAGTTCAATCCGGTCAAATTCGACCCCGCGGCCTGGGTGGCGCTGGCCAAGGCGGCGGGGATGCGCTATATCACGATCACCAGCAAGCACCATGACGGTTTCGCAATGTTTGACTCGAAGCTGACCGACTGGGATATCGTAGACCGGACTCCGTATAAGAAAGACGTTCTCAAAATGCTGGCTGACGAGTGCCACAGGCAGGGAATCAAGCTCTTCTTCTATCATTCCGAGCTCGACTGGCACCATCCCGACTACTTTCCGCGCGGGCGCACGGGCTGGAACACAGGGCGCCCCGAGTCCGGCGACTGGTATAAGTACCTGGACTACATGGATGGGCAGCTCCGCGAACTGCTGACCAACTACGGCGAGATTGCCGGCATCTGGTTTGACGGCTGGTGGGACAAGCCGAACGCCGACTGGCGCCTGGAAAAGACCTACAACATGATCCACAGCCTCCAGCCGGCGGCTCTCATCGGCAACAACCATCATCATCTGCCGTTCGAGGGCGAAGACTTCCAGATGTTCGAAAAAGATCTGCCGGGCGGCAGAACCGCCGAGTTCAACCGCGATTCCAAGGTCGGCTCGCTCCCGCTCGAGACCTGCGAGACGATCAACAAGGCCTGGGGTTACAACAAGGGAGACTTGCAGTTCAAGAGCACCCGCGATCTGATCCATTACCTGGTGCGCGCGGCGGGCCACAATGCAAATTTCCTCCTGAATATCGGGCCGCGTCCGGATGGCACAATCCAGCCGGAATTCGTCGAGCGATTGCAGCAGATCGGCGAATGGATGAAGGTGAACGGGGATAGCATTTACGGCACGCGCGGCGGTCCGATACCTCCACGCGACTGGGGCGTGACGACGCAGAAGGGCAAGAAGGTTTATGTGCACCTTCTTAACCTGGAAGACGATGTGCTCGCCTTGCCGAAATTGCCGGGCAAGATCGGCGCCGCCGCGCTGCTGAACGGAAGCAAGGTCGATTACATCGAAAATCGTTTCGGCGTAATGCTAAAGGTGGATCATTCACAGCGCGATCCGATCGATACCGTGGTGGTCTTGACGCTGATGTGAGGCGGCCCTCATGCGAACGCCGGGGTTGAAGAAAACAATCGCCGCTCCCCCGCTCGCGGCGCTGGCGGCCGCTCTTCTCGGCTTGCCTCTCGCCGGCCAACAGTTGCGCATCACAGAGACCGCAGGAATCCGGCGTTTCAGCTTCCCAGTCACGGCGTCCCTGCCGCCGCAGTTGGCGGGCCGCCCTGTGCGGCTGCTCCGTGACGGCAAGCCCGTGCAGGCCCAGGTGCGGGGCGGCGAAATCGATTTCAACGTGAGCCTGGGCCCTTATGAGCATCAGGAATTCTCGGTGGTTCCGCAGGAAACGCCCGCGCCCGAGGCGGCCGCTTCGACCGTTGACCGGGAGAGCGATCAATTTACGGTAGCCTACGGCGAGTCCTTGCATTACATCGTACCGCTCAACCTGCTCGGCCTGCTGCGCGCCGTCAAGACGCCGCGCTGGGACTATCTGCGTCCCGGTTCGCAGGGCCTGCTGCTGCGGTTTCGCGACGACATCATCTATCGCGCGGGCGGCTTCGGTCCCTATGGCAAGGCAACCAGCGCCAGTGTGGTGAAGCAGGGTCCGCTCGATTCCGTGATCGAGTTTTCGAGCACCGAAGCCCTGCGCGGAAATTACAGCGTGCCATCGAAAGTGCGCATGGAGTTTCCCAGGTCCAAGTCGTGGGTGAAAACAACCTGGACGGTCGAGGACCCAAACGGGTTGCTTACCGGGCTGGGCGCGGATCTGAACCTGAATCTTACAAGCCCGCCGGCCTTGGTCGATTTCGGCGCGGGGACTTTGGTCTACACGCAATTGCGCCCCGGTCAGACCGCCGTGCTGATCGGCCAGCCGCAATCCTGGCAGGTGCTGGTTGGAAACGAGCCTTACGTAACGGCCAAATCGGGGCGCGCCGAGGGCTGGGCGCATGTGATGGACCGCGAGCGCTGCACCGTGGTGGCGGTCAAGGATTTTGGCGAGCGCGAAGACCGGATTGAAGTCGCATCCGACGGGCGGCTGCAAATCTGGCGGTCGTTCCGCGGCAGCGGCGAAAAGGCCGTGACATTCTGGCTGCATTTCGTCCGGATGCCGGTCGAAATCGGAGCCGCCACCAGCCCGCAATCGATTCTCGCCCCTCTCAAAATCGACTGGATATGGACCAACAAGAACTGAAGAACCGGCTCAGAGGAGTGATCGCGTTTCCCGTAACCCCATTTCAGAAGGATCTGTCGCTCGATTTGGATGGCTTGCGGCGCAACGTGCAATTTCTGGTGAAGCATTCTTTTTCAGCCCTGGTGGCTGCCGGCGGGACAGGCGAGCTTTATTCGCTCACGCCGGCCGAGCACCGCGCAGTCGTCGAGTTCTGCGTGGCCGAGGCCGGCGACAAGCTGCCGGTGATCGCCGGCGTGGGCATCAACACGCAACTGGCGATCGAAATGACCCGAGAAGCCGAATCGGTCGGCGCCGCCGGCATTCTGATCTTTCCGCCTTATTACGTGAACGCCCATGATGATGGGATCTTTGAATATTATTCAGCCATAGCGGCCGCCACCAAGCTGGGATGCATCATTTACAGCCGCGATTGGGCCAATTTTTCTTCCGCCATGGTGGACCGCCTGAGCAGGATTCCGAACATGGTGGCGTATAAGGACGGCCAAGGCGACATCCGCCTGTTGCAGCGCATCCGGGCGCGCGTCGGCGAAAGGCTGGAGTGGATCGGCGGGGTCGGCGACGATCTGGTACCCGGCTATTACTCCCTGGGCATCCGCTGCTATACATCGTCCATCTCCAACATCGCCCCGAGGCTCTGTTTGCAATTGCACGAGCGCGCGACGGCGTTCGACTCGGCAAGCGTTTACCGGCTTATGCACAATTATGTGATCCCGCTGTACAACATCCGCGCCCGCAAGCGGGGCTATGAGGTCAGCGTGATCAAGGCCGCCATGCAGATTTTAGGGATGCCGGCCGGGCCGGTGCGGCCGCCTCTGACGCCCGTCCGGCCGGAAGAAGAAAACGAGCTCAAGACGCTCATGGAGCGTTTCAAGCCGGTGCTGTCGAAGTATTAGAACCACGGATGTGCTCGCGCCGCGCGATCCGATCTTTCCTTCAGAACGGGGTCTTGCGCCGTCATGGCAGACCGAAAGCCAAAATTACGCTGCCGGCGGCGACCGCTACGAACTGCCTGCCATCCGCCATATACGTCATGGGCGAGGCCCGCCAGGATTGGCTCGTGGAAAAATGCCACAGCAGCTTCCCGGTTTTCGCATCCACAGCAGCGAACGCGCCGCTGTCGTCGCAGAAAAAGACGAGGCCGCCCGCCGTTGCAAGCACGCCGCCCCACGTAGTCGCCGGGCCGATCTGGGGATACTCCCAGGCGATTTTGCCGCTTCGCAAATCGATGGCGCGCAAGTATTTCTTTCCAGGCTCGCCGGGAATGTCCTTTGTGCTGCCGCCATAGAACGATTTGCCCGGCTCCCAGACCTCTGGCGATTTGCGGTAGATGTTGCACTTTTCGAGAGCCATCAAATAGAAGAGGCCCGTTTCCGGGTTGTACGCGCTGGACATCCAGTTCGTGGCCCCCTCTACGGCTGGGCACGCCCGCACCCCTTCCGGCGTAGGCTCGGCTCCCGGCAGCAGGCGCGGCCTGCCGTCGGGCCCGATCCCACTGGCCCAGGTCAACTTCTCGACAAAGGGAGTCGCCCGGAGCAGGCTGCCGTCCGTCCGGTCCAGGACGTAAAAAAAGCCGTTCCGATTGGCCTGGAGCAGCAGCCGCCGGGACCGGCCCTGAAACTCGGCATCCACGACCATGGGGGTCTGCTCGGCGTCCCAGTCATGAACGTCGTGCGGTGTATATTGATAATACCATTTCAGCTCGCCGGTCTCAGGGCGCAGCGCCAGCACGGAGCTTGAGTAGAGATTGTCGCCCTGCCGCTCGTCTCCGTTGTAGTCGGGACAGGGATTGCCCGCTCCCCAAAACAGCAAGTCTGTCTCCGGATCGTAAGTGCCAGTCAGCCAGGCCGTGCCGCAGCCATGCTCGAGCGCTTTGCCGGCCCAAGTTTTGGCGAGAGGCTCGCCGGGCGCCGGAATCGTCCAGAACCGCCAGACGCGCTCGCCGGTCGCCGCTTTGTACGCGGCGACAAACCCGCGAACGCCTTCGTCGCCTCCGGAAACGCCGGAGATCACCAGGTCTTTGACGGCCAGGGGCGCCGAGGTCGCGCCGTAGTTTTGCCGCGAGTCCGCCATTTCCACGTCCCACAGCAGCCCGCCTGTGACGCGATGCAAAGCGATCAGATGGGCGTTATCTGTCACCAGAAAGACCCGATCGCCCAGAACGGCGACGCCGCGATTGATGCCGCCGGCGGCATCCCCCACCAGGCCTCGCGAGCGTGGGCGGGCATAATGCCAGATCTGGCGGCCCGTGCCGGCGTCAAGCGCGTACACCTCGTTCACGGCGGTCACATACATCACCCCGTTTACGACCACCGGCGTCGTCTCGAGCCGGCCGGCATTGGGTATTTGAAATATCCATCGCGGCGCCAGGCCGCTGACATTGGAAGCGCCGATCTGCCGGAGCGGGCTGTAACGGTTGCCGCTGAGCCGCCCGTGGTAAGTGGGCCACTCTCCAGGCTTCGGGTTGAGCAGATCGGCAAACGTGACCGCGCCGGCTGTCTCGGAGACGGGCTGCCGCGCAGGGCCAGGGCTTCCCGAAAGCCGCGTAAGGTAGGCGAGGAGGTTCTGGCGCTCGGCCGGAGCGGCCTCGAGCGGCGGCATGATCGATTCCTTTTCGCGCGTAATCCCGCTGATCTGCTCCTGGCGCAGCAGATGAAAGGCCCCGGTGAAATCCTGTAATTGCAGGTCATAGTTGCTTTCGTTCCGGAGAAAGCCCCGGATGCTTCGCCCGTTGCGCAGCCGGACTGTGGCAACCTCGTATCCCGGGGTGCGCACGGTCCCCGGCGCGCGCAGGGCTTGGTCGATCTCGGCGCTTCTTCGCCGCCGCCCGAGATCGGAAAGGTCGGGCCCCGAAATGCCTCCCCGTCCCTTCACCATGTGGCACGCGGCGCATCCTCCCTCACCAAAGAAAAAAGCCTCTCCCGCCGCGGCATCGCCTGGCGCCGGGGACTCAGCAGCCGGGGCGATGAGCGAACGCACATAGGCCACAATTTCGCGCATCTGCCCGCCGTTTAGGGGAAACGCGGGCATGCCTGCGGCGGGAATGCCATTGCGAATCAGCTCCCCGAGTTCCTGATCGTTCAGGCGGCGCGTGCGGCGCGAGGAAACGATATCGGGCCCGCGCTCTCCGCCCGCCCCTTCAGCACCGTGGCAGCCGGCGCACAGCCGCTGGAATTGATCCCGTCCGGCGGCGATGCTCTGAGCAGAAACGGGTCCGGCAAACCAATAGAAGACAGCAAGACACAAAGCTGCAAACCGCATGAAGGGATTTTAACAACCAACCGGCCCGTCGCCGCGTTTCAGGAAATGGGAGGCCAAAATAAAATGATGCGCTCCAAACTGCTTATCACGGCTGCCAGCTTCAGCACGTTGCTCTTCCTGTCCGCTTGTGCCGGGGGCGGCTATTATTACGCGCAGGTTCCGCCACCCCCGCCGCCGCCGCGCGTGATTGGGGTCGTTGGCCTGGCTCCCGGCCCGGGCTATGTATGGATTGACGGCTATTGGGCATGGGATGGCCGCGGGTACCGAACTTGGGTTCCCGGGCGCTGGGTGCGTCCGCCTCGCCCGGATGTGATCTGGGTCGCCCCGCATTGGGAGCGGCATGGCAATGGCCATCGCTGGGTGGAAGGGAAGTGGCGGCGCCGTTGACTCCTGGCGGAGCGCGTTGGCGTTGGTGTCAAAGGGCGGCTTGCGAGCGCGTCATGGCTGGCCGCCGCGAAAGCAGATAGATCCCCAAGCCAGCCAGCGCCAGCGCCGTCCACTGCGTGAAGGAGAGCGGTCCTCCCAAGGGGTACGATAGATCGGCCGGGTCCCGCACAAACTCCACGCAGAACCGAAACGCCGAGTAAAGCACCAGATAGAGTCCGATGATCGAGCCCTCGCGGTGCGGGCGCCGTACACGCAGCCAAAGGATGCCGAAAATAATCAGCTCGGCGATCGATTCGTAGATTTGCGCGGGATGCAGCGGAATCCCCAACGGCACGCCGACCAGCTCGTGAGCGAGCGGCTTGGTAAAGGTTACGGACCAGGGCAGATTGGCGGGCCGCCCCCAGCAGCATCCAGCCATGAAGCAGCCCACGCGGCCGATGGAATGCCCCAGGGCGATCGCCGGGGCGAAGGTATCGGCAGTACGGAGAGCCGGCAGCCCCGCTCGGCGCATGTACCACGCAGCGACAAGCAGCGCCGCTACCAAGCCCCCAAAAAAGACTCCGCCCGCCTGCAAGGTGCCCAGGGAAAGAATCTGGGCGGGATTCCGAGCGTAATAGCGCCAGTCGCTCAGGACAAGAAAAACTTTGGCCCCCGCGATAGCCGCCACGGCTACGTAAACGCCGAGGCTGGCCACGCGGTCTGGATCCAACCCGGCGCGCTGCGCGAGCCGCGAAGCGAGCAGCAGCGCGGCGAGAAACGCCAGCGCCACCAGCAGCCCGTAGCTGTAAATGGTAAACGGCCCCAGGCGAAATAGTTGAGGGTACATCAGCTTGCCATCAGCGGGAGGGGCGCCTGTTGGCAGCCGCGGCGAGCCCCCGCGCGGCGGCCGTTTTCAACTCGATTGTTCACTCCGCTCCCGTGTGGAATCCCGTGTCATGTGCAGCAGAAGCAGCGCGCCGCCTATAACAATGGCCGAGTCTGCCAGGTTGAATGCGGGCCAGTGATAGCTGCTGACGAAGAAGTCGAGAAAGTCGACCACGCCTCCGCCCTGGACGCGGTCCACCAGGTTCCCCAGCGCGCCACCCAGAATGAGCGCCAGGCCTGCGCTCACTTTGGGCGCGGAATGATCAATCGTCCACAACAGCATGGCGACGCCCGCCAGCGCGAGCGACGAGAGGAAAATGAGAACGAAAGTCTTAAAGCGGGTCGGCGAGTCGGCGAAAAGGCCGAAGGCGATGCCCTGATTCTTGGCGTAAACAATGTAGAAGAAACCGGGGATGACGGGCCGGCTCTCGTGGAGAGTCATGCCCGATTCAATCAAAGTCTTGGTAAGCCGGTCGGCGATGAAAACGCCGGCCGCCAATAATAGATAGAGCAGCCTCAGAGCAGGAGCGGCCACTGCTGGGGCCGCATTGCTCCGTCTTCCCGCCTGCTTGTCAGCCACGTTGCATCTCTTCCACTGCTTGCGCGCACGCGGCGCAGATCGTCGGCCACCGCGGGTCTGCGCCTACATCCGTGACATACTTCCAGCACCGCTGGCACTTCACGCCGGCGGCGCGCTCGACCTTCACTTGCAGATTATGGTCCGCGCCGGCGGGGTCCAGCGACACCTCCGAAACGATAAAGAGCATCGGCAAGTCGCGCGCGTACTCCTCGAGCAAATGTCCTAGTTCCCCGTCCACCGAGAGGCGCACCCGGGCCTCCAACGCGTTGCCGATGAATTTCTCCTGGCGCGCTTGCTCGAGCGCCTTCAACACGGCGGGCCTCACCTCTATTAGGCGATCCCAGTTGGCCAGACGTTTCCGCTGCTCTTCCGAGATCCCGGAGATCGCCTCTCCCGGAGAGGGAAATAACGCCAAATGCACGCTTTCCGGCTCGCCCGCCGATTTCGGCAAATGCCCCCAAACCTCCTCGCAGGTGAAACTCAACAGCGGAGCCAACAAGCGGGCCAAAATATGCCCCAGCTTGTAAAGGGCGGTCTGCGCGCTGCGGCGGGCAAGGGATTTGGCGGCGGCCGTGTACAGACGATCCTTCAGGATGTCGAAGTAGAGCGCGCTGAGATCGACGGTAGCAAAGCCGATGAGCGCGTGATGCACTTTGTGAAATGCGAATTGCTCGTAAAAACGCCGGCAGTCGGCCACCAGGGCGTCGGCGCGGGCCAGAGCCCACTGGTCAATCTCCAGCATCTGGCCGGCCGGCACTGGGTCCTTGGAGGGGTCAAAGTCGTAGAGATTGCCCAGTATGTACCGGAATGTGTTGCGCAGCTTCCGGTACGCCTCGGAAAGCCGTTCCAGTATTTCCGAGGATATACGGGCGTCGTCGCTGAATTCGATCGAGCTCACCCAAAGCCGCAGAATTTCCGCCCCATGTGATTTGACGATGTTGGCGGGGTCGATCACATTGCCCAGAGATTTCGACATCGCCCGCCCTTCGGAATCGAGCGTCCAACCGTGCGTGGCGCAGGAGCGGTAGGGCGAGCTTCCGTAAATACCCATTCCGATCAACAACGAGCTGTGGAACCAGCCGCGGTATTGGTCGCCGCCCTCCAGATAGAGATCGGCCGGCCATGGCAGATCGGGGCGGCGCCCAAGCACGGCGAGATGGCTGGACCCGGAATCGAACCAAACGTCGAGAATGTCGGTCTCCTTGCGAAACTGGGTTCCGCTGCATTGGCTGCACCTGGTTCCGGCGGGAATCAGCTCGCTCGCCTCGCGCTGGTACCACACATCGGCCGTATGCTCGCGGAAAAGATCTACAACGCGATCGAGAATGGCCCGGTCAGTGAGTGGAGTCTGGCAGCCCTCGCAATAGAAGACAGTGATCGGCACGCCCCACACTCGCTGCCGCGAGATGCACCAATCCGGCCGGGTGGCGATCATATTCGAAATGCGCTCCTGGCCCCAGGCGGGCAGCCAAGAAATGCGCTGAATCTCCTCGAGAGTGCGGCTGCGAAGCTGGTTGCGCTCCATTCCAATGAACCACTGGTCAGTGGCCCGGAAGATAGTCGCATTATGGCAGCGCCAACAGTGCGGATAGCTGTGTTCAATGGTTTCGCTTGCCAGCAGAGCTCCCCGGTCGCGCAGCAGTCCGAGTACGATCGGATTCGCTTCCCAAACCGTTTTGCCAATCAGCGCGTCCGGCAGCCTTCCCTCGGCGCCTTCGGCGTGGTAGAACCTGCCGCCGGCATCCACCGGAGAATAGGTGGGGATCCCATACCGGCGGCCCACCAGGTAGTCTTCCAGTCCGTGGCCCGGGGCTGTGTGCACCGCGCCAGTACCTTGTTCAAGCGTGACGTGTTCGGCCAAGATTCCGGGCGATGGGCGATCGAGAAACGGATGCCGGAAGCCGGCGCCTTCCAGCCTTTCACCCGGAAATTCGGCGAGAATGCGTTTCACGACGAAGCCGCAGCGCTCTGCCGCAGCCTGCAAGAGCCGCCGCGCGGCGATGTAAACCTCCCCGTTCTCCGCTTCGGCGGCCACGTACTCGAATCTTGGGTGAAAGGCGATCGCCATGTTGGCGGGAATCGTCCACGGAGTTGTCGTCCAGATGATTGCGCTCACCGTGCGGCCGGCCAGAGCGGGATCCACTTTCTCAGCGCCGGATCGCAGGGGAAAGCGAACCCAGATGGACGGGCTGGAGTGATTTTCGTACTCGACTTCGGCTTCGGCCAGAGCCGTACGATCATGCCAGCACCAGTGCACCGGTTTGAGATCCTTATAAACATAGCCCCGGGACAGCATTTCCACGAAGGCGCCGGCGATGGCCGCTTCGTACTCCGGCGACATAGTAAGATAGGGATCCCGCCACTCCCCAAACACACCAAGGCGCTCGAACGCGCGACGCTGGATGTCCACATACTTTTCGGCATAACGCCGGCAGGCGGCCCGGATCTCCAGCGGGCTCATGCGATTCTTTCTCGCGCCGAGGTCCTGGTCTACTTTGATTTCAATCGGCAGTCCGTGGCAATCCCATCCCGGCAGATACGGTGCGTTAAAGCCCGCCATAGTCTTTGACTTCACGATGAAGTCCTTGAGGATCTTGTTGAGCGCCGTGCCCAAGTGAATGTTGCCGTTGGCATAGGGCGGCCCGTCGTGCAAAACGTAAGTGGGTGCGCCTTGGCGCGCGTGGCGGAGCTTGCCGTACAAGTCCTCTTTCTGCCACCGGTCCAGGAATTTCGGCTCATTTTGCGGCAGATTCGCCTTCATCGGGAACGCCGTTTTCGGGAGGTTGATCGTAGCCTTCGGATCGAGCAATCCAATTCCCCCTGCTTGAGAAGGTGGGCGTCTTTCATTATATCGCGGGGCCGTTGTCGGCCGCCCGGCGTGCTGCCGCGGGATCTATGATTTTCAATAGAAAACGGCGCTCCGGAATTTACAGCGCCCCTACTTGCGCACGCCTTGTCACCGCGTTATAACGTTGATACATTTGACGAATGTGTTAACATGAGGGCAGATTCCAAAAGGCGTAACGTCTTGCGGAGTAGCGGCGTCGAATCAGTCAGAGCGTGCCGTGGTGCAAGACTCAGGCTCGCCAACTGAGGAGAAGCCCGATTACAGGCATGCAAGAAAAGAGCAGCGAAAACTCCCCCCTTCGGGAACAAGACAATTTGGATCACCTGCTGGTCACCACGCTGGAGGAGCCGTGGTACAGTTCGCTGGCAACCCAGGTTCGGGAACTGTTCAGCAGGAAAAAAGAACCACCTCTGGAACTGACGTCCAAGCCGGTTCCCGTGAAGGACATTTGGGGCGACTATCGGTACACCCGGCAGGCGGCGACATCCTCGCTCGTCACCCATGTGGCAGTGGGGGTGCTGCTGTTCACGGCATTTTCGCATCCGGCGGTCCGCGACGCGGCGAAGAAGACGGCCACGCTCATTCTGCCGGCTGACATCTCGGAATATCTGCCGGTGGCGAAACCTTCCATCAAGCCGATGGGCGGTGGCGGCGGTGGCGGCGATCGCAACCCGCTGCCGGCCAGCAAGGGAAGGCTGCCGAAGTTCTCGCTGAAGCAGTTCGTTCCACCCACCACGCAGATCGTCAATGAGAACCCGAAATTGCCGATGGAACCGACGGTTGTCATTCCGCCTGAAATCCAACTGCCGAACGTGAATCTTCCGCAGTTCGGAGATCCACTGGCTAAGATCGGGCCGCCCTCCAATGGACCGGGATCCGGCGGCGGTATTGGTTCCGGCTCAGGTGGCGGCGTGGGATCCGGAACTGGGCCGGGTGTTGGGCCCGGATCCGGCGGCGGTGTTGGCGGCGGGGTTTATAGGATTGGCGGCGGCGTCTCGGCGCCGCAGTTGATCCATCGAGTCGATCCGGAATACTCGGAAGAGGCCCGTAAGGCGAAGCATCAGGGTACCGTTGAGCTCTACGTAGAGGTGGAGCCGGATGGGAAGGCTCACAAGATCCTGGTGCGGCGCAGCCTTGGTTTAGGGTTAGACGAAAAAGCCATCGAGGCTGTCCGCCAGTGGACCTTCAAGCCCGCTATGAAGGATGGCCATCCGGTGACAGTGGGTGCGCTGATTACGGTTCATTTCCGCCTGCTGTAGACCGTGATTTCCCGCCACGTTATACTCAGTCGATAGCAGTACATTTACGCCTTCGTTTGGGAGGTGGTGTAACGGTAACACGGCAGACTCTGGATCTGCTTATCGGGGTTCGAATCCCTGCCTCCCAGCCAATCCATTCGTGAAGAGCAGGCCTCCTGCCAAGGGGAAGAGAATTTCCTCGATTTCCCCGTGGAGTACCGGCAAGAGTCGCGGATTGGCCTTGGCCAGTTAGAATGCAGATCGGCAACCTCTGTGCTGGCTCCGATCCCCAGTCGCCAGGTCGAGTAACACCACTCTCCGCTCCCATCTTTCGGTTCTCCGTTCCGCCCGCCCAGCGCCGAGGCCGTAGGTATACACCTATGGGGGTTTGTTGGCTTTTCGACAGGAAAAAATTTGATGGGCGCCCACTGGGAGCGCCCGGAGTTACGCCGTTACCGGCGATACTTTCCGCCACGAAAGTCGCGACTTACTAAGAGCAGTTACGGCAATCGGGGCTTGGGTATTCACAATATTATACTATATTTCGGCGCATGGGGGACGGAATTTCCATTTCTCAATTTGAATACGTCCTAGGCCTGGATTTAGGGGTCGCCTCGGTCGGCTGGAGCGCCGTCGAGTTGATCGAGGGGGCGCCCGCCGGGATTCTAGCGGGGGGCGTACGCGTCTTTGAGGCGGCGGCACCCCCGGAGCAGATTGAAAAAGGCAGAGAAGAACTGCGGAATGCGCAGCGGCGGGAGGCGCGACTGCGCCGGCGCCAGGCGCGGCGGCGGGCCAGGCGGCTGGCGAAGGTATACGGGATTCTCGCGGAGGCAAAGCTGCTGCCCGCGGCGAGGGACGAGGTACAGCGGCAGAAGGCGCTGGATGGGCTTGACGCCGAAATTGTGGCGCAGCATCCGGAGTGGGCGGTGAATCTTCCGTACCAGTTGCGGGCGCGGGCGCTGGATGAAAAGCTGGCGCCATTCGAGCTCGGGCGGGCGCTTTACCATCTGGCGCAGCGGCGCGGATTTCTGAGCAATCGGAAAGCGGCAGTCAAGGACGACGAAGAAGAGGGGAAGGTGCGTGAGGGGATATCCACGCTGCGGGCGAAAATGGCAGAAGCGGGCGCGCGGACCCTAGGGGAGTACTTGGCCGGGCTCGATCCGCGGGAGGAACGGATCCGGCAGCGCTATACCGAGCGCCGCATGTATGAGGAAGAATTTGATCGAATTTGGGCGGCGCAGGCGGCGCATTATCCAGAGATTCTGACCGGGGAAATGCGGAAGACGCTCCGGCGGGCGATTTTTTTCCAGCGTCCGTTGAAGGCGGTGGAGGTTGGCGAATGCGAGTTTGAGGTGGGGCGGAGGCGGGCGCCGTGGGCTGTTCTGGCAGCGCAGAGGTTCCGGCTGGTTCAAAAAGCGAACGATCTGCGGGTGGACATTGACGACTGGCACGAACGAGATCTGACGCCGGATGAAAGAAAGACGGTCGTGGAGCTGCTCGAGAGCAGGGCGAAAGTGAAGTTCTCTGATCTGCGCCCAGCCTTGGGGTTGAAGAAGACGGTTAAATTCAAGATGGAGCGCGGCGGAGAGAAGCAGCTTGTAGGAAACCGGACGGCGGCGAAGCTGCGGGAGATCCTGGGCGACCGCTGGGACAGGATGCCTAGCGAAGAACGAGATCGGCTAGTGGAGGACTGGCTGTCGTTCGTGAACGATGAAGCGCTGAAGCGGCGGGCGATCCGGCACTGGGGCATGACGGAGAAGCAAGCGACGGATTTTGCAAAGGTAGAACTTGAAAGCGGCCACTGTGGGTTATCGCGGCAGGCCCTCAAGAAACTACTGCCGTTGATGGAGGCGGGCAAGAGCTATTCGGAAGCGGTGGATGAAGCTTACGGTTTTCGTCTCAGCGGTGGTCCGGTGTACGATCTGCTGCCGCCGTTGCGGCGGTGCCCACGGCTGCGGGCGCTGCGGAACCCGATGGTGGAACGGACGCTGACAGAGATGCGGAAAGTCGTTAATGCCGTGATCCGGGAATATGGGAAGCCGGTGCGGATCGTGGTGGAGCTGGGGCGGGATCTGAAGCGCAGCAGGGCGGAGCGCGAGGAGCTGAGCAAGCGGATGCGGGAGCGGGAGGGGGACCGCGAAAAGGCACGGGAGGCCTTGCGGAAGGCGGGTGTGGCCGATCCGAAGCGCGAGGACATCGAGAAATGGATGCTGACGGAGGAGTGCGGGTGGGAGTGCCCGTACACGGGCCGGAAGATATCAGTAAAGACCTTGTTTGGGGATGCGCCGGAGTTTGATGTGGAGCACATCATTCCCCGGGGGCGATCGCTCGACGATTCGTTTGCGAACAAGACACTTTGTGAAGTAGCGGAGAACCGGCATGGGAAGGCAGGGAAGACGCCGCGTGAGGCGTATGGGCATGACCGGGAACGATATGAGGAGATCCTGCGGCGGGTGGAGGCTTTTCGCGGCAATGACGCATTGCGACGGGCGAAACGGCAGCGATTTGAGATGACGACTGAACAAGTGGATGCGCTGCTGCAGGATTTTAGGGAGGAGCAGTTGAACGACACGCGCTACGCATCCAAAATGGCGGCGGGCTATCTGGGAATGTTGTACGGAGGAAGAGATCAGAATGGGACAAGGCGAATCTATGTGACCGGTGGACAGGTGACGGCTATGCTGCGGTCGGCCTGGGGACTCAATGCGATCTTGGGGCGGCCGGATAAGCGGAAGGAGCGCGGAGACCTGCGGCATCATGCGATCGACGCGGTGGCGATCGCGCTGACCGAGCATTGCCGCGTGGCCGAGCTGGCGCGGGCGGCGGAGAGGAGCGCGATCGAACGCAAACGCAAGTTTTCGAGCCTGCCGGGGCCTTTCCCGGATTTTGTGGACAAGGTGCACGGGATCGTGGTTTCGCATCGGATGGAGCACGTGCTGCGCGGGGCCCTGCATGAGGAGACAAACTACGGTAAAGCGGAGGCGAACGGGAGGAGACGGGTCAGAAAGCCGGTGGACGGCAAGTTCGAGCTGGAGGACATCGTCGATGATGCGGTGCGTGAGGCGGTGAAGAAGAAGCTCGCGGAGGTCGGGGGCAATCGGAAGGCGCTCGCAGCGAATCCGCCGGAATTGAAGGGCGGGACGAAGATCAAGCGGGTGCGGGTGTGGGAGAATGGCAGGTTCGAGCGGGTCGGGCAAGGCCATCGAGAGCGGTACGTGATACCCGGAGGCAATCACCACGTGGAAGTGATTGAAGAAGCGGGGAAATGGAAATTCCAGCCGGTGAGCCGGCTGGAGGCGGTGCGCCGCAAGCGGTGCGGTGAGGCAGTTGTGAACCGGAAACCTGCGGGCTTTCGATTTTCCCTGATGGGCGGAGACACGGTGGAGATGGAGCACGAAACTGGGATTCGGCACTGGGTGGTGAAGAGCATCACGAATGAAAGTCAGGGTCGCATCAGGCGGCTGGTTGTGATTCCGGCGCATCTGGCTCCGCAAGAGGCCGAGAAAAAGGGGTTGAAAGAGAAACGGACCGCTGAGAAATTTCAGCGGATGAAGCTACGGAAGGTGCAAGTGGACCCGCTGGGCCGGGTGTTTGCGGCGCGTGACTGACCGGATCATCGAAATTGCGGAGCAGGCGGCAGCCCTGAGTGTGCGGCACCGCCAGCTTGTGATACGACTGGGGGAGGGAGAAACGACGGCGCCGCTGGAGGAGATAGCAGTGCTGATGGTGGCTCACCCGCGGGTGTCGTACACGCATTCGGTATTCACGGGTCTGACGGAGGCGGGAGGGGTGTGCGTCCTGTGCGGCGGGGATTACCTGCCGCTCGCAATGACGATGCCGGTGCGGGCGAATTGCGAACAGGCGGAGCGGTTCCGGCTGCAAGCGGCGGCCAGCCTGCCGCTCCGGAAACGGACGTGGCGGCAGATTGTGCGGGCGAAAATTCGAGCGCAGGCGCGGGTGCTGGAGGCACTGGGGCGCGAGGAAGCGGTGATGGTGAGAGCGCTAGAGAAGGAGGTGGCGAGCGGCGACCCGGCAAATGTGGAGGCGCAAGCTTCGCGGAGGTACTGGCGGATTCTATTTGGGGAAAGATTTCGACGAGACGTGCAGGTGCCGGATCAAAACAGGCACCTCAATTACGGCTACGCGGTCTTACGGGCGGTGACAGCGAGGGCGGTGTGCGGAGCGGGGTTGCATCCGAGCTTCGGGCTGCACCACCACAACCGGTACAACGCGTTCGCGCTGGCGGACGACCTGATGGAGCCGTATCGCACTCTGGTGGATCGCGCTGTGGCGAGCTGGGTCAAGGAAAATGATCCGGAGGGACCGCTGGATCAGAGGACGAGGAGATATTTGCTGGGCGCGCTGCTGCGAGGGAGGGAGTGGAAGGGAGAGGAGCGGAGCCTTTTCGACTGGATGGGGCAGGTGGCCGGCTCCGCGGTGGAGGTGCTGAAACGGCAGCGGAGGGAACTGTTCCTGCCGGAGTTGTAGGTTGGGGCGGAGGGAGATTTCAGGGTACCGGACGGTGTGGCTGGTGGCGATGTTCGATCTGCCGGTGCAAACGCCGGAGGACCGAAAAAATTACGCGCAGTTTCGGAAGGTGCTACTGGAGGACGGATTCATGATGTTGCAGTTTTCCGTGTACGCTCGGCCGCTGGCGAGCGAGGACGCTGCGCTGGCGCATCGGAGGCTGATCCGGAGGTCGCTGCCGCTGGAGGGGGAGGTCCGTATCCTGACGGTGACGGATCATCAGTTCGGAAAAATGGAGGTTTACTACGCAAGAAAACGGCGAGATGCCGAGGAAGCGCCGAGCCAACTTATATTGTTTTAGCAGGGCGAAGCATGTGTCAAGCCCGCGCAACACAATGCGTTGCGCGGGCTTCAATTGTACCCAAGCCGCGATTGCCGGCCGCCCCTAGCACCCGCTTCGATGTGTACAGCGCCGCTTCATTGTACCCAAGCCGCGATTGCCGGCCGCCCCTAGCCGTCACGGATCAGGCGAAACCAGTCCGGCTATTGTACCCAAGCCGCGATTGCCGGCCGCCCCTAGCACCCGCCCATCATGAATGTGATCGGAACGATTGTACCCAAGCCGCGATTGCCGGCCGCCCCTAGCACTGGTCACAGCGGATACTTGCGCTCCCCAATTGTACCCAAGCCGCGATTGCCGGCCGCCCCTAGCCTGATATTCGATGATGCGCTTGAC